>ERZ773216.249-NODE-249-length-76654-cov-22.549263_pt1 | contig 76654 bp, 76 predicted proteins | sample MGYA00511259_ERZ773216 | MGnify/ENA primary metagenome ERZ773216 (study PRJEB29015, sample SAMEA2737764) | human gut metagenome | biome: human gut; feature: human-associated habitat; material: faeces | place: China | collected 2012 ... | reverse complement strand
GACAACGTAAGAACTGTTTGCGGTGCTGTCCGGACTCCACACACCCTGGGTAGCCTGTTCCTTGCCGGAATTGATATACAGACTGGCACGGTTACAACCATCCTCACGTACTGAATTGGTAATGATACCGTGAACTCCCACCGGGATCTTGACACAGGAACTGCAGTCACGCAGATTAATATGCTTTTTTTCATAGCTATCATAATAACAGCCCTTTACAATCGTGTACGTGGCGGCATATTTTTTCGGATAGCAATACACCTTTGATGTATTCTTTTTTTCTCTCCATCTCGTATAAAATGGATCTTCGTCCAAGCCCTTGACATATGAATACTCCTCATCCTTAACGTTACCGGCTGCTGATGCTATCGGACTGGTTGACAGCATGCTGACCGCTGTCATACTCAATACGATACCGTAACTTAACAGTTTTGTTTTATTGAATCTCATATTTTCCTCCATTTCTCATGCAGAAACTTTATATTTCCTGCAGTATTACGTATTTCCATAGCATACACAGACCTGATATGCTATAATTATCAAGTGAAATTTTAATCTGCAGCACAGAGGGTCTGTTCTCAAGTACCGCAGATTTCTTGGCGTAATAGCAATACGCCCATGTAGATTTCTAAATCTACTCCCCTGTGTGATGCCGTAACTCTTCTGGCAACATTGGCTCATAACATCTGCCTCGACAAGGCATGTTTGCAAAAATATTTCACATTGCCACTATAGCATCCGCATTATCCGGTTTCAATAACTTGGCGTTGAATTGCGTTTTTTTGGCGTTGAATAGTTTTTTTTAATATTGACTTTTCTATTACAGTGGCTATATTTTAAGAATATAATGAACTTACAACCATGTTCGTATGCTCCACATTATACCCACAGGAAGGACGTTAAAAATGATTCACATTATTTCCTGACGAAGTAATTTGGCCAAGATTACCGTCAGCGCACATAGGATAATTGCCGATGCAATAAATATGTGCAGAATCCCTGACAATAGATACAGACAGCTTGCAATCAATACTTCTGTCAATATTGCTACATAAACACCTTTTCGACAATCAGACATCTCTTCCTTTGACAGATTGAGATTGGGATGATTAACCGGTGAAAATATAAACAATACACAAATGCTGATTATCACTAGAAAAATCATTACAATCGGGTGTGTTTGAAGAAAAGGCGCTATCCATCTGACTACTGCCAATAGCATCGCAATCGTTCCCACCAAACAACCAAGCAAGGTTTTCGCATGATATCCGCCAGAGTACTGCCGTATCCCTTTAAAAGCAACAGCGTATATTAATCCCTCCAGTATGTTATGCGTCCATAAACATACCATCGCTAGCAAGGTATACGTAATGACTTGCTCTGCTCGTATTGTCAAAGCATAAATATATTCATCACGTTTCTCGCTTTCCAAAATTACCTGACCTATCATCCGATCCACAAGTTTGGTTATCATGTGTGTCCTCCATCTGGACAATGTGCATCTCAAAGTTACATTTTCACTTTAACAAATCCATTGCGAATTTCAATGCCCATGTAAAAATTCGACTATTTCATGTAAAAATTCGACTATATTTTTTATGAAAAATTTTAAAATATGTCTTGACAAATCTTTTTCAGGTTAAATCTCAACCGAGAACTCCATGTCGACAACATAATTATTTAGTGTTAAAATAGTCAGGGATTCCATCTTCTCATATACTGAATTATGCACATTTGGAATCAAAGATTAAAAACGGAAAGTGAGGCGAAGAATATGAAGAAGCAGCATAGGCGTTGGATCAGTCTGTTCCTCGTTTTGGTGTTTATCCTCAACGGTATTTTTCTTGATGTTCCCGAACTGCATCAAGCTGCATCTCAGTTCACATTCGCCAATCACAAAGTTGTTTTTTCAGATCAGGATACGATACTGCATGCCTCGGCAAATATCCTACGAAATGCTGATTTTTGCACAGAAGATCTGCTCGGCATACAATCACGCGACGCCTCCAGTCTGCGTGGTGTAAGAGACGGTCGCAGAAGCAATGCAAAAGTACGAGTATTCTTGTCCTTGGTACATATTTTAGATTCAAAGATTTCCTATATTTCGGAAATGGCAGACTGTACCTGCATTGGCAATATTACCTTTAGCTGCAGGACAATTCTGCGTTATATACAGCGGCAGGATGGTAAAAAGCCACTTTAATCCACGATAGCGAGTAGCGTAATAAAAAGTCTAGCGTTCTTATTTTTAGATTTATGGAGGATTATTATGAGTATACCATTGTGGATTTTAATTATTATTGGAAGTATTTTTGGAATTGTTTTAACTGGCGGCACGGTGATCGGCTTGATCGCTGTCATTATTTTTAAGATCTACCGCAAAGTTAGATTTGGAATTTCCTTATACGAATAAACAACTAAAAAAGTAAAGAAACGGCTGTCCTGCGGATCAAACTGCAGGACAGCCATTCTTTATGTTGCACGTAACATTTCTTTACAGTTTCGCTAAGTCTTCCTGACTGATCAGACGAACATCGCTCGCTTTCAGCACTTCTGCACCTTTCTTAATATCGGTAACACGGAAGATCAAATGCGCCTTACCGGATGTATGCGTGTTAAAAGCATACATGTATTCAACATTGATCCCATTCTCGCCAAAAATATCTAACACATTTGCCAGACTTCCCGGCTGATCCGACAACTCAATCGCCATAACATCCTTCGTAGAAGATACATAACCTGCATCTTTTATCACTGTGGATGCATTGTAGACATCATCAACGATCAATCGAACGATACCAAAGTCCTGCGCATCCGCAACCGATAATGCACGCATATTAATATTATTTTCACGAAGTACATCGGTCAGCTCTTTTAATTTACCCGGCTTGTTTTCCAAAAATACAGAAATCTGCTTAACCATCATAGTGAACACCCCCATTCATTTTTACATTATTTATACAAATTTCTCTTATCGATAACGCGTACCGCCTTACCTTCACTTCTTGTAATTGTTTTCGGATTTACAAGAGTTACTTTCGCATAAATACCAAGCATTGCTTTCAATGCAGTTACCAATTCCTTCTCCTTTGCCGTAACTTCGCTCATGCTGTCTGAGAACATCTCCGGCGTCATCTCCACCTGTACCTCGATCGTATCACTGTTGTTGACACGATCAACGATGATCTGATAATTTGCCGCATATCCTTTATTCATCAATACCGTTTCGATCTGTGATGGGAATACATTCACACCTTTGACGATCAACATATCATCACTGCGACCCAACGGTTTTGTCATTTTGATATGTGTACGTCCGCAGGAACATTTCTTGCGGCTCAAGATACAAATATCTCTCGTGCGGTAACGAAGCAGCGGGAATGCCTCTTTCGTGATACTTGTAAATACAAGCTCACCTTTTTCTCCATCCGGAAGAACCTCCCCCGTCTTTGGATTGATTACTTCTGCAATAAAATGATCTTCATTGACATGCATGCCGTTCTGCTCAGAACACTCAAAGGCTACACCCGGTCCGGAAATCTCTGTCAGGCCATAGATATCATATGCTTTGATACCAAGTTTTTCCTCAATATCATGTCGCATCTCCTCAGTCCACGCTTCTGCACCAAAGATACCTGCCTTTAACTTAATCTGATCCTGTACGCCTTTCTCATGAATACTCTCTGCCAAATATGCTGCATAAGACGGTGTACAGCAAAGGATCGTGGATCCCAGATCGGTCATAAACTGAATCTGACGCTCTGTATTACCGGAAGACATTGGGATCGTTAGGGATCCAACTTTGTGGGAACCGCCATTTAAGCCGGAACCACCGGTAAATAATCCATAACCATAGGATACATGCACAATATCTTCTTTGGTACCACCGGCTGCTACGATCGCTCTGGCACAGCAGTCTTCCCATAGATCCAGATCATGCTGTGTATAAAAAGCTACCACACGTCTTCCTGTTGTACCACTGGTTGACTGGATGCGTACACAATCCTTTAATGGCATCGCTAACAGTCCATATGGATACTGATCTCTTAAGTCGTCCTTCTCCGTAAATGGTAATTTATGCAGATCCTCAACGCCATGAATATCTTCCGGTTTGATCCCTGCCTCGTCCATTTTATTTTTGTAGAATGGAACATTGTCGTAGATGTGTTTCACCTGCTTAACAAGTCGCTCACTCTGCAGTTTCTTGATTTCTTCTACCGGCATCGTTTCGATTTCCGGCTGAAAATAATTTTGTGCCATGGTATTCACCCATTCCTCTCTCATATTGCAAGTTCGGGAGCTTCCCCTCCCAAAACTTGCTTTGCGAATTTCCTTCGCATTGTAAACCGCTAATATATCTTTATTCTAGTTGCGTCCCAGCATAAACGCTTTCTTGTTCATCTCCAAGAACTTCGGCGGTACACACGCTTCCAAAGACGCCAGCCAAGCTTCCTCGCTGATCTCCGGGAAGTAACGTGATACTCGTCCCATAAGCACGATATTTACCGCTTTTGGACTGCCTGCCTCCATAGCAAGAGACAATGCGTCCATATCATCAATATCCGCTCCGGCAGCTTTCATCTTTTCGATGAGATTCTCCGGATACTCTGCTGCTCCCGTGATAACCGGCATCGGGTCGATTTCCTGATCAGAAACGACAATCTTGCCGCCTTTCTTGAGATAGTTCATGTATCTGGCTGCCTCTAATTTCTCAAAAGAGATAATAACATCTGCTTGTCCTTTGTCAATGATCGGTGAATACACTTTGTCACCATAGCGCACATATGTTACAACGCTTCCTCCGCGCTGACTCATTCCGTGTACCTCAGATACTTTTACATCATAATTTTGACTGAGAAGTACATGTCCTAAAAGCTTGCTGGCAAGCAGAGAACCCTGACCACCTACACCTACGATCATAATATTTTTCGTCATTTTTGCGTCCTCCTATTCCGTAATTGCATCAAATTTGCAAAGCTGTTTACAAACACCGCAGCCAACGCAAAGTGTGTTGTCGATCTGCGCTTTGCCGCCCTTAATACTAATTGCCGGACAGCCAAGCTTCATGCACATTTTGCAGCCCTTGCATTTGTCTTTATCAACATTCAAAGGAGGTTTTACCTCAACATATTTGAGAAGTGCACATGGTCTTCTGCTGATGATCACGGATGGCTCAGCGGCAGCAAGTTCTTCTTTGACTGCCTTATCACATGCTTCCAGATCGTATGGATCAACGACACGAACGCGGTTAAAGCCCATCGCCTTGCAAAGTGCTTCAAGATTGATCTTACCTGCCGGATCGCCCTTGATGTTGTAACCGGTCGTTGGATTCTGCTGATGACCTGTCATTCCCGTAATGGAATTATCTAAGATAATAACTGTTGAATTGCTCATGTTATAAGCAATGTTAGCAAGTCCGGTCATTCCGGAATGCATGAATGTAGAATCTCCGATCACGGCAACGGTCTTGCCTTCAGATTCTTCGCCACGCGCTTTATTAAATCCATGGATCGAGCTGATGGATGCGCCCATACATGCTGTTACGTCGATTGCTGACAATGGCGCAACTGCTCCTAATGTATAACATCCAATATCACCCATAACGGTGCATTTGTTTTTGGATAATGTGTAGAACATTCCTCTATGAGGACAGCCCGCACACATTACCGGCGGTCTGACCGGAATGTTTTCATCCAAAGTCAAGCTTTCCTCTACCGGGATACCCATCTTTTCTGCAACCAGATTTTGTGAAAATTCATCTTCTAATGGGAATACGTCTTTACCTGTCACATCCAGTCCTAATTTCTTACAATGGCTCTCGATAATATCATCCAATTCTTCTATAATGAATAATTTGTCTACTTTTTGTGCAAAATCCAGAATTAATTTTTCAGGAAGCGGGTTGATCAGTCCCAATTTCAGGACACTTGCATTGTCTCCGAACACTTCCTTCACATATTGATACGAAGTTGAAGATGTTATAATTCCGATCTTAGTATCACCCATCTCAACACGGTTGAGTGGTGTTGTCTCAGCGTATGCGATCAAGTCTCTGGTACGCTGCTCTACAATTGGATGGCGGCGTTTCGCATTTGCCGGCATCATAACATATTTTGCTATGTCTTTCTTATATTCTTTGAGTGCCGGCTCCACACGTTCGGATGTTTCAACCAAACTCTGTGAATGTGCAACACGGGTACACATTTTCATGAATACCGGCGTATCATATTTCTCAGAAATTTCATAAGCGATCTTTGTGAATGCAAGTGCCTCTGCAGAATCCGAAGGCTCTAACATTGGTACCTTGGCAGCGATCGCATAATGTCTTGAATCCTGCTCGTTCTGGGATGAGTGCATACCCGCATCGTCCGCAACACCGATGATCATTCCGGCATTGATTCCGGTATAAGAGATTGTGAATAACGGATCTGCTGCGACATTAAGTCCTACGTGCTTCATTCCGCAAAAACTGCGTTTTCCCGCTACGGCAGCACCAAAAGCCACTTCCAGTGCTACTTTCTCATTTGGCGCCCACTCACAATAAATCTCATCGTACTTAGCTGCTTCTTCCGTAATCTCGGTACTTGGCGTACCCGGATAACTGGAAGCAACGCCACAGCCCGCTTCATACAGACCTCGTGCAACTGCAGCGTTACCTATCATTAACTGTTTCATTTAGCAGTTCCTCCTTTTTATCTAATGTGCTCTCGAAATAATATGTATGAACTTCGCGAGAGCGCATCCTGCATAATACTGATAATATTTTATCAAAAATTAAGCATAAGGTAAACTACTAATTGTGGGCAAGGGTGTTATTTGCAAAATTGGAACGTCCTAAGGATAAACAACTTTGCTGTGAAATCCTCTATTTGCAAAATTGGAACGCCTCTAGGTCGAATAACTGGCGACGTTCAAAATAGCAAGCTGACCATCCATTATATTCTGACTGTGCGATCAGATAAACCGCATGTCTTCCTGTGACGTTTTGCACTTTTGTACGAAGCGTAGTGCTATCTCGCTCAAACTCTGCCACGCCAATTTCTGTCTGCTCATCGTCGATACAAATATGCAGTTTGCCATGACAGCCCCGCGGATGTACTTTTGCCATAAATGTCATTTCATCTCCGGTAAAATCATCGCCAAAATCAAAATACTTCCAGCCCATTACGCAGCCATCGGTAATATTAGTGATGATTCTTGTAAAAGGATCTAATTCTGTGATGAATGCCGCTGGTTCATCTGCCTCAATTTTCTCTTCCTTTGACTCTGTGTCAACCTTAGGTTCTGCCTCTGACGGCTGCTCCGTTGTATCTGCTTCCTGCTCATTGCGTAAATGCTGGTCTGTGCTTTCAACGTTTTTCTCCAATTGAGCAGTTTTTATCTGTACGTTTTTCAGAACACATACCGTATCTGCCGCCGTTGCTTCATACGGATTCAACGACTCCTCAAATCCAAGAGATGTCATTTCCACGGTTGGGATCGTGCCGTCTTCTAATATCTCGATCCGCTCCACACAGCCCCTGCGCGACATGATCGAGCCATTGGTCATGCGATGATAAAAAATATACCACTGTCCGTTAATCTGGCAGATGGAGCCATGATTATTACCACCCGGATAGTCGGCACCATTATCCACAATATATCCTCGATATGTAAATGGCCCGGTTGGAGAATCCGATGTAGCATATGCAAGCCTGCTGCCAATTTTAGGTGAATAGATCAAATAATAGGTATCTCCTACTTTTCGTGGGGAACAGGCTTCAAAAAATCCATCCTCCGTCTCCGTAACCGGAATAATGTCCGTCTGATAACTTCCATCCACGACTTCATACATATTGTCCCCGTTCAGTTCACACATGTAAGATCCCAAGAATCCACAATACACGTATACTCTTCCGTCATCATCAACCAATACACCCGGGTCGATAAACGTACCGTTGTCATAATGATCCGGTATATTGTACTGATACTGGGACAGCATCATAAATGGTCCTTCCGGTCGGTCACTCACCGCTACACAGCCTTTCGCATCTACAATATATGCATAGAGATAATATTTACCATCTTTCTCTACAACGTCCGGTGCATATAATTCATGTTCTGTCCAAGGTGTATCCGTTGTTTTGCCCTCTTTTGCCTTTGATCGGAAAATATCTCCGTGGCATGTCCAATGACTCAAATCATGGACAGATGCAGACCACACCTTTAATTTGTAATCACAAAATCTTTCACAATCCACACAATCATGTGATCCGTATACATATACGCGATCCCCAAATACTCTTGGTTCTCCATCCGGGATATACTCCCAAGATGGTAAATAAGGATTTGCCATAGTTAACCTCCGTTCTGTTCTTCGATAGGATATTCGGTGCAACTGTTAGTTTGCTCTCGCATCGTGATATTTATTTTGACGAGAATAACTTTTCATTGTAAAATTACTATGATGCAAACGACAAATATCGTTCGACCATAACCCTATTACTGTGTGTATTATACAAAAAGAATGTTTGTGGTTCAATAGAACAAAAAGACGTATATCTTTCATTTTCAGACTTGCGAAAATGGTTATAGAACCATGGAGTAATGTTTTTGTTTTCAGCACAGAGACAGTGTGGAACATCAGAACGGGGGGATAGAACCATGGAGTAATGTTTGTATTTTCAACGCAGAGACAGTGCGGAACATCAGAACGGGTGGGATAGAACCATGGAGTAATGTCTGTGTTTTCAGCGCAGAGACAGTGTGGAACATCAGAACGGGGGGGATAGAACCATGGAGTAATGTTTGTATTTTCAACCAAAAGAAACGTGCTGAAGATAGAATGGAGATTTCGTATGGATTTTTTTTTGAATTGGTTTACACAGGATGAAACATTTCCTTTTTTTATACAATATGGAACACATGACGAAGATCTGTGTCTACATACACATGCCGATTTTTCAGAGCTTGTGATCGTGCTGAGCGGCACCGCCACACATGTGGTGGACGGAGAAGAGTATCCAATCCGTAAGGGGGATGTTTTTGTGATCAGTAATAATACTGCACACGGCTATAAACACCCCAAAAATTTTCATATATGTAATATCATGTTCCACCTGTCCTATTTTTTGGACTATCAAAGTGATATTAAAACAACGGCAGGCTTTCATGCACTTTTTGTCATTGAACCCACCTTAACCAAAACCCAAGGTTTTAAACGACAATTAACGTTGAACTTAGCACAATATGAAGAAATCCACACGTTGATCGTTTCACTCAAAAATGAATACGAAACTAAGCTCCCCGGCTATCAGACAATGATCATCAGTCTGCTCTCACAGCTTTTTACTTCGTTGTCACGTTTTTATGACGTGTCCCAAAAATCTGACAGTAAAGAGGTTGTTTCCATCGCAAATACTATTGCTTATATGGAAAATCATTACAATGAAGATTTATCCATCGAAGAACTGGCACAGTATTCCGGATTGTCCTCCAGACATTTCCGCCGGATCTTTCAGCGCATATACAGCATTAGTCCTACAAAATATATGACGATATTGCGCATTCAGGCCGCTATGAAAGCTCTGCAAAATCCCCATCTTTCAATCACAGAGATCGCTTTACTCTGCGGTTTTTCAGACAGTAATTATTTCTCAAGAAAATTTAAGGCTGAAACAGGAAAAAGCCCGCTGGAATACCGTAAGTATATCCAGGGACTTTCTAATTCCAGTATAACGATTTAACGACCGGCACGTCACGCAGGTCCGGATGAACAAATGCCCGGCCTGTCACGCAGATCCTGATAAACACATGTCCGGCACGTCACGCAGGTCCTGATAAACACATGTCCGGCACGTCACGCAGGTCCTGTTTCAATTTATCGGAAACTTACCCATACAACCGGGTAGATTCCGTTCGGATCCCAGTCGGGCGGAAGATTGTCTTTATATTCTGAAATCGTATCTTCCGGCAATACAAATATTGGATTCTTAACAATATCTTCTTTTTTGGTCTCAACCGTTTGCATACCGGCACGTTTTTTTGCCGTAATTTCTTTTCCCATCATTACCTTTTCACGATCACTAAAATTAGCACTCGTAAATTTTCCATTCAGGAACTCTGTCAATTTCTTGCCTTTTAGATTCTCGCCCTCTTTTCCGGATGGCAATTCCTCCTTACTCAGCGGTGTACTGCGAATCAACATCGCTTTTTCCCCTAACAGAGCTTTATCCAATACCATCCAGCGCATTCCGGCATAGTATACTTTAGTTCCAATCTCTGCCTTACGCATAAAGCGTTTTTGGTAACGGGTTGTGCGGTGTTCTGCATCTGCATATGCACCCGCTAAACGATATACCTTCATTGCTTTCTTATGGTGATTATCATCGTCATATTTCTTGGCGATCTTATAATAACAGGATTTCTTCATTGTTCCTACACCCGGCAAATATTCTACCTGATCATAAGAATTGATGGCAGCTTTGTAATCGCCAAGCATTTTATGCCCAAAACCTTTTACGATATACGACAATGGAGTTACCATGATCACCGTACAGATAACAACAATTACTGCCAATGCAATAGCGCGACGCTTATACACTTTGCGCGTTTCAATCTTGCGAATCCCCGCATGGCAAGCTTTGTCTCCTGCTTCTGCTTTATCTGCATATGCTGCAAATTTCTTTAATCTCCGATACTCGCTATTTGCAGCAATGTAGTCACTCTTTGTTTTTGCTTTGTCATACATATCTTTCGCCGTCTGTAAGGTTTTCTCGCAACCTTCACGTTCTATCTGATCTGCCTTATCTGCGCACTGCTTACGACGCTTCCTGGCATCCTCATAATCTCCCAACTCCTCAAACATGGCGGCTGCGGAGCGAAGCGACGTTACCGCTCTCTCAAATCTCTCGACACAGTCGATTGCATCCATCAGTTCTACGGCAGTATTATATTTTTCCTCTTCCGGAGAGGGACCTGTCTTAAAAATGTCCTCTTTACTAAGTGCCATATTTTCCTCCATTCATTTCGTTACTTCCAAAACGGTTCTCTGCAAAGTTGGCTGCTTTTCGAAGCCACTTTCTATATCGTTTGTTTTCTCCAAACTACTCTCTGCAAAGTTGGCTGCTTTTCAAAGCCACTCGAACTTCCTTATTATACAATACCTTGCGCATCTTTACACCCTTTTTTTAATTTTTTCCCGGGAAAGTTTATTTTTGAGTTAATTAATGATCATTTCCCACACTGTTTGCATAATGCTGTTATGTCTGACTTTTGGCAGATTCCACTGTTCGCCTGCTACTGTTATGTCTGACTTTGGGCAGATTCCACTGTTCGCCTGCTACTGTTATGTCTGACTTTGGGCAGATTCCGGAAATATCTCGTCCAAGAAACGCGACGGATCAGTTTCATGATGAAGCCTAGTCTTTACATAGCTCATAATTAGCTTTGTTTTTGCGCGCGTCATTGCAACATAAAAAAGTCGTCGTTCTTCTTCCACATCTGCATCCAAAACCGCTTTGTTGTGAGGGGCAACACCTTCATTGACATCCGGAAGAAACACGATTTCATATTCCAATCCTTTGGCACCATGCATTGTCAATAGCTGTACCGCATCTTCTTTGGTTTCGTATTTTTTGTTTTCTTGCTCCTGTAGCGCCTCGCCATATTGTTTTATATAGTCAAACCATGCCTCCGTGGTCTCACACGCTCTTGCATCTTCCTGTAATTCATCCAATATATCAAACATATCCTCAGCGCGGATTCCCCGGTACTCTGCATATTCTCGAATATATTCATCGTAACCGATTCCCTTACGAATAAAATTAATGGCAGCATATGGTTTTAGCGACACCAGCATGGCAAGGTCTGATTGTAATTGCTCAATACGGTCAACCATCCAATCTTTATCTTCATAAAATAATTTTAATTCTTCAAAATCTGCATAAGTTTCCGTAAAAGCATTCCGATGTACATAGCGTTTTGGTCGATTAATGATACGCATCACCTTACTTCGCTCCCTTGCCCCTTGCGCCACCTCGATATAGGTCAATATATCTTTTGCGATCCAGTGCTCATATAAATTTGGCAAATGCTCCTTTAATTCAAAAGGAATGTTATACTCCATCAGCTTTACCGTCAGTCCGCGCGCCTGAGGATTGGTTCGAAACAGTACTGCCATTTCCCTGTACAAAACTCCCTTTTTACGATACTCCAAAATCTGCTGCCGTATCGCTTCATTTTGCTCAGCACTTTTTTCATAACAAAGGTTCTCGACCTCAGCTCCCGCCTCATGCGCTGCGATGATGTCCTTTGGCAAACGATTTTGATTATGGGCAATCAGATTCCCTGCCGCTTTTACAATATTGGCACTGCAGCGGTAGTTTACCCCCAGCTTACATATTTGTGCGTTTTTATAATCCGCCAGAAATTGCTTCATAATATCCGGTCGTGCTCCTCGGAATCCATATATAGATTGATCGTCATCTCCTACTACAAAAAGATGGTTTTTCGGCTGCGCCAACAGTTTAACTGTCTCATATTGGACACGATTAATATCTTGAAATTCATCGATCAAAATATATGGATATTTTTGCTGCCACAGTGCGCGAATATCCGGCCGCTGTTCCAAAAGTTCGTAGCAATATACCAGCATATCATCAAAGTCAATAAGCCGCTTCTTCTCTAAGCAATGTTGATATTTCGTAAATATCTGTCGAAATGTATCCCCCGGACAGATCGGCGAATAATAGTGCTCCAGCTCTATCCGCTCTCCTTTCACACGACTGATCTCCGCAGTCAGATCCACCAGAAACTCATTTTCATCCTGTATTTCTAATCTGCTTTCAGCAACCAGATCCCGCAAAATACGATACTTCATCTCGTCACGTATAATGTTATCTGCACTATAATGATAAGCATATTTTAATATCGTAAAGAAAACCGCATGAAATGTTCCAAATTGAACACCGCCCTTGCCTCCCTCTGCCAAATAGCGCTGCTTCATCTCAGCAGCAGCCGCTTTCGTAAAGGTAATGACTAAAATATTGCCGGGAGCTACACCATGCTCATTAACCAATCGTTTGATACGCTCTGTAATTGTATATGTCTTTCCGGAACCAGGTCCCGCCAAAACTAACATCGGTCCGGCAAAATGCGATACAGCGATTCTCTGCTCTTCGTTTAGTTCCCTCATAATCCTCCTACTCAATAAAAGGGCAACGCATTAACGTTGCCCCTGTATGAATTACTTTTGATCTTCTATTCTTCATCTGCTGCCTCGCTCAGCATTTCGATTCCCTTACGGATACGTGCAAGCGACTCCTCTTTTCCAAGGATTTCCATAATCTCATATGCACCGCCCGGTGTCATCTGTTTGCCGGAAACTGCAGTTCGAAGTGGCCACAGTACACGACCATTTTTCAACTCTTTTTCTGCGATATAGGCTTTGCATACTTCCTCAATCTCATCAATTGAGAAATCTGTCATTGCCTCCAGTCGTGGTAACATATCTTGCAACACTTCCAATGAATTCTCTGTGTTGGTCTTCATCTTCTTGTGTGTATACATCGCTACATCATACTCTGGTAATTCCTCAAAGAAATCAATCTTCTCTTTGATATCCGGAAATACTTCAATACGCGTCTTCAGCAATTCAGCGATCTTCTTAAGATCGTAATCTTTCGTCACCACTTCTTTAACAACCGGAAGAGCATGCTCCATATATGCATCCATATCCATTGCCTTGATATATTCACCGTTCATCCAACGCAGTTTTACAATATCAAAAACAGCAGGAGATTTACTAATATGATGGTAATCAAACACTTCCTCTAGCTCTTTCAGTGAGAAAATCTCTCTGTCTTCTGTCGGACTCCAACCCAGTAACGCAACAAAGTTAATGATTGCCTCTGGCAAAAATCCCTGATCCAACAAATCTTCTACAGATGAATGTCCACAGCGTTTTGAAAGCTTTTTATGATTCTCATCTGTAATGGTTGGACAATGTACATACTCCGGCACTTCCCAGCCAAACGCCTCATACAGACGATTATATTTTGGAGCAGATGAAAGATACTCATTGCCTCGCACTACATGAGTGATCTCCTGCAAATGATCGTCTACAACATTCGCAAAATTATATGTTGGATAACCATCTGTCTTGATCAAGATCATATCATCAAGTTCTGCATTATCTACCTCAATATCGCCGTAAATGGCATCATGAAAGGTCGTTGTTCCCTCTGTCGGATTGTTCTGACGAATAACGTAAGGAATCCCTGCGTCAAGCTTTGCCTGAACTTCTTCTTTGGAAAGATGCAGACAATGCTTATCATATTTTGCAATTTCCTTGCCATCTTCTGTTTTACTGGATGCTCTCAGCTCTTCCAAACGCTCTTTCGTACAGAAGCAGTAATAAGCCTCTCCTTTTTCCACCAATTGTTTAGCGTAGTCCAAGTACACACCTGTCTTCATACGTTCACTCTGCACATATGGACCATAACCACCATCTTTGTCTGGTCCTTCATCGTGCTGCAATCCGGTAAGTTTCATTGTATTATAAATGATATCCAACGCTTCCGGCACAAAACGCTCCTGATCGGTATCTTCAATACGAAGCACAAACGTTCCATGTTCATGGCGTGCGATCAGATACTCATACAATGCGGTTCTCAAATTACCTACATGCATGCGTCCTGTTGGACTAGGTGCAAATCTTGTTCTTATCTTGCTCATTCTTTTCTGCCTCCTGAATTTTGTCTTTCTGCTTCTTTTTCTTATTCTGCGGAAGAGGAATGTCTGCCACATACTTAAACAATTCACATAAATCCCCATACGCACGATAGTTGGCGCGATCATCACCTACCATCTCGTGGGTATTTAACAGAAGCATTTTATCGCCTTTATAGTATTTCGTCAAATTTAAACACAACGGAGATCTTATTGATGTTCCAACGATCAGTAAAAGATCAGCGTTTTCTACAGCATTTGCTGCAGCCGATATTTTGCCATTGTCTACCATTTCGCCTAGCAAAGTAAATCCGGGCCGCAATGGCACACCACACTTCGTACATGACGGTATTCCTACCGCATGTCGTATAAAGTCTGATCCGTATACCTTACCACAGTTTGGACAATAGTTCTTCTCCACAGAACCATGAAGCTCTATCACGTCATCGCAACCAGCCATCTCATATAATGGATATACCGTTCGCTTCACGATCGCATCAAGCTTTCCTGCCTGCTGAAGACGCAAAGCACCTTCGTGTATCGAAGTCGGTTGCAATGCGCAATTTAGTATGATCTCCTTATAATATTGGTAAAATATCTCTACCCTTTTTGACAAAAACATGGATGAAATAATTTCATCATTCGAGTATCCATATTTTTGCTCAATATCATATGCAATATGTTCTGCGCGAACGCCATTTAATCCCGCTGCGCGTGCCACGCCAAGTCCACTGATCAACACAATATGGTCACTCTCTCTAGTCAATTTTCTCATTGCCTTTAATGAAGTTTCCATAATAATCCTCCCTTCTCCCACAGCCCTGCAAATTATGGGGCCGTCAGACACCAATTTGCAATTTTTGATCCGTCTGGATCATTTTTCCCCTAAATACTTACAAATACACTCCACTGTTTGGTCGATGCCAACAAAATCACTACGTATAACCATATCATAGTTATTAAGATTGGTCCATTTCTCACCTACATGGTAATTGTAATAATTCGCTCGTCTTTTGTCATTTTTCAATATGATATCTGCTGCCTTATCCGGTGCTTCTCCATATTCTGATATCACTCGATCAATTCGAAACTTCATGGATGCTTTCACAAACAGATTGACAATATTGTCCCGCTCTTTTAGAACATAGTCGGCACATCTGCCAACAATAACACACGGTCCCTCATCTGCCACTTTACGAATGACATCCGATTGTGCCAAAAAAATTCTATCATCCAACGATAATCCATTGAATCCAAAATCCTGATTGCCATACACATTGATCCCCATTGCAAGAGAATATAACAGACTGTTTGTCGCTCGATCCTCTGCTTTTGCAAAATTTTCCTCTGCAAAACCACTCTCTTTCGCAGCTCTGGTGATCAATTCATTGTCATAAAATGGAATTCCATAATATTCTGCTACTTTCTGTCCAATCTCTCTACCACCGCTGCCATACTGTCTGCCAATTGTGATTACCTTGTTCATACTAGCACCTCCAATCTCACTGTCTACACCTTCCGCTTCAACCAGAGTATTTCAAGATCATTCTGCAGAAATTATGCTCGGAATTGATGTCTGAATATTAACATCCGCATCATAATCCACGCCTTCTATACGAAATCCAAATATTTCGTAAAACTCCTGCCAATACCCATCAATATCCGTTAGTTCTGACAGGTTTTCCGGAGAAATTTTCTCCCAGATCTTTTTAACCTCCTCTTGAACCTCCGGTTTCATTTCATAATCATCCATACGGATCAAATGATTCTCATCCGTAGGCACTTCCCCCTCCACGCAAAGTCTGTCATGAACAAGTCGATACATTTGCTCAATACAGCCTTCGTGTAAATTCAATTCCTTCATCACCTTGAATAGAATTGATATATACAACGGAACGATCGGAATTGCGCTGCTTGACTGTGTTACCACCGCCTTATTAACTGCAACATATGCCTCTGTTCCCTGTATGTGTTCATTGATTTTATCTGCTGTGCGATACAGATCCTGCTTTGCCTGACCAATACTTCCATCATAATAGATCGGATACGTAAGCTCCGGTCCAATGTAGGAATATGCAACTGTCTTCGCACCATCCGCCAACACATCTGCTTCCTGCAATGCTTCCATCCAAAGCATCCAGTCCTCGCCACCCATAACCTTGATCGTATCATTGATCTCCTCCTCAGTCGCAGGCGGAATCGTTACTGTGGTGAGTTCATTTGTCAACAAATCAATACTTTGATTCGTAAATTCTTTATCTACTGTTTTCAAAACAGAACGATATGTCACCCCATCCGGAGCCTTACGACGCGGTGCTGCAAGACTGTAGATCACCATATCCACCTGACCAAAGTCTTTCTTGATCAATGCGATCGTCTCCTCTTTAATCTCCTGAGAATACGCATCTCCATTAATTGACTTCGCATAATGTCCATCATTCTGTGCAAACTGCTCAAACGCCGCTGTGTTGTACCAGCCTGCGCTGGCTGTTCTCTTCTCCTTACCGGGCTTGTCAAAAATAACACCGATAGAATCTGCGCCACAAGCATATGTAAGTGCAATTCGGCTTGCGAGCCCATAACCCATAGACGCCCCCAACACAAGTACTTTCTTAGGGCCTTCTGCTTTCGGCTGAGACTTAACATATTCAATCTGTCTTCTCACTGATTCTTTACATCCCTCCGGATGCGCCGTCGTGCACATAAATCCTTTAACTTTTGGCTGAACTACCATTTTTATCCTCCATTTTCTTATCTGTAATGAATCGATCAACATATACATATGTTGAATTATCCTCTCATATATACTTCCCGGTACTACAATAATAGCCTTGCTGTTTCTCCATTCAAATTACGATGTTTTAGGGTTATTATAGCACAAAAAAGATAGTAATTCAATCGTACACGCACTTGCAACATATGTCAAGTAATAATTTTTTTAATTTTTTTTACAACATTTCTCTTTACAAGGAACATTTGTTCTGCTATACTACTAATACCCCAAAAGAAAGGAATTGTTTGTATGAGATCTCGTTACATTACTATCCGCTTGGCAATCTCCACATGTTTGTGCATGATAGCTGTCCTAGGTTGTCTTTTGTCTTTATTTTACAAGGGAACACCTACTGCTTTACGAACTCCCGGAGCAGCTTTTTGTGGACTGAGCAGCTTATTCATTATATATAGGATCATATGCCTGTCACATAAAAGATACATCTTCCGCAAAGGTGTTTATCACTCCCGCGACCTTGACCAGATATCCGGTGCTGATTTCGAGGCACTATCTTGTGATATACTGGTAGCAAACGGTTTCGAATTTGCAGAGAATACACAGGCAAGTGTTGATTTTGGTGTAGATGTTTTGGCAAGACGCGAGGGTATAACTTACGCGATCCAGTGCAAACGTTATGACTCCCCGGTTGGTATTGATGCTGTACAACAGGTCTATGCCGGGCGTGCATATTACGAATGCCATGTCGCAATGGTACTTACCAACCAATATTTTACCGGAAGCGCACGCAAGCTGGCAGATAAAATAGGTGTTGTTCTGTGGGATCGAGATATGTTGGAAGAACTATTACAGTAGTCCAGGAAAGAAGGAGGCTCTTATGCACACATGTAAAGTATCTGTCCGCGACTTGGTGGAATTTATATTACGCTCCGGTGATATTGTATCTTCTTCTACCGGCATCCGAGATACTGATGCTATGCAGGAAGGCACTCGCATTCACAAAAAGCTACAAAAGCAGATGGGATCACAATACCATGCCGAAGTCCCATTAAAATACACATCCTCTGTGTGCTATGATAACCTTTCGTTTGCAATATCCGTGGAAGGACGCGCTGACGGCATATTCCCGAAAGCTCTACTTCCAAGGCTGTACGATTTTGCTGACTTTTCAAGCGAGATCCCCCTAGAAACCGAGGCCGAGCATACCCATCCGATAATCCCATGCCGCACTATAATTCATGATGATTCCGAGGCACCTACTGACTTTATTGATGAGATCAAGGGCATATATCGTAATGTACACACAATGTACGAGCCCATTGCCGTTCACCGTGCTCAGGCGCTGTGTTATGCGTATATTTATGCCTCGCAGGAACACCTTTCATCCATTGGTATCCGCATCACTTATTGTCATATTCCCACGGAAGATATCCGCTATTTTTATGAAGTGATCACCTATGAGGACCTTCACCAATTTTATGAAACATTATTAACGGAATACGCAAAGTGGCTTGCTTGGCAGATACACTGGCAAGAAGAACGCGATGCCTCTATACGCCCGTTGGAATTTCCGTTTGTATATCGTAACGGACAGGCCGATCTTGTGAAAGGTGTCTACCAATCTATCCTACGACAAAAACGGCTCTATATCGAAGCCCCTACCGGCGTAGGCAAAACAATTGCAACAATATTTCCCGCTGTTAAAGCAATGGGGGAACATTTGACAGGGAAAATCTTTTATCTGACCGCCAAAACGATTACTCGTACGGTTGCTGAAAACACCTTCGCACTTCTGGCCAACCACCATGCAGCCCTCAAAAGTATCACCTTAACTGCCAAAGATAAGATCTGCATTCTAGAGAAAGCAAACTGTCATCCGGCAAATTGCGAACGTGCCAAAGGTCATTTTGACCGTATTAACGATGCCGTATATGATCTTATCACTCACGAATCACAGATCACTCGTGATATCGTAACGCAATACGCCTTAAAGCATGAAGTATGTCCTTTCGAGCTCAGTCTGGATGCTTCTCTTTGGTGCGATGCTGTGATCGGCGACTATAATTATGCCTTTGACCCGGATAGCCACCTCAAACGCTTTTTTTCAGATGGCGCTGCCGGAAGTACAGCGAATCTTTTTTTAGTAGATGAAGCACACAATTTGGTGGACCGTGCCCGCGATATGTACTCTGCAGTTTTGATCAAAGAAGACGTGTTAGAGGCCAAACGTCTCCTTAAAACCAAAAGCAAAAAGATCACAGCTTCTTTAGAAAGTGTAAATCGTGCACTTTTAGATCTGAAAAGACAATGTGACGAACTTCTCATCTGCACACTGTCTATGACAGATGCTTTGTTAGGACGCTTACTTCGACTTCAAAGTGTAATGGATGAGTTTTTACAAGATCCCTCTTTCAGTGAGAAAAAATTATCGGAGGAACAATTTAGCCAATTACTGGATTTTTACTTTAACATCCGTTCCTTTGTAAATGTATATGAGTTGGTTGATGAACACTATCTGATTTATTGCGACTATAATGATAACAGCAATTTCTGTGTTCATTTACAATGTATGAATCCATCTGCCAACCTGGAACAGTACCTTGCCATGGGACGCTCCGCTATTTTTTTCTCCGCAACACTGCTTCCTATTCAATACTATAGAGAGCAACTGGCAAGCCGCCCTGAAGATTACGCTATCTATGCCCCATCACCGTTCCCTGGTCACAACCGACTATTACTGGTCGGTCGGGATGTCAGCACTAAATACAGTCGACGCGGAGCTGCAATGTATGCCCGAATTGTAGACTATATATTACGATTTGTGCATGCCAGATCGGGCAACTATATGGTCTTTGTTCCATCCTATAAGATGCTGCAGGATATCTATGATATGATCGCCTCCTCTGATGCCAGTCAAGATCTGACTCTGCTTACACAAAATGCCACAATGGATGAGCAAGAACGAGAAGAGTTTCTGGCGCATTTTTCAGAATCTCCCACCACAACGACTGTAGGATTATGCGTCTTGGGCGGAATATTTAGCGAAGGAATAGATTTGAAGGCAGAACGACTGATAGGTGCTGTGATTGTGGGAACAGGTCTGCCAATGGTTTGCAATGAAAATGAACTCTATCGACAATTTTTTGACGGGGAAATTTCATCATTTTCAACAGGTTCTGAAAACGACGAAGCAACAATAAGAAACACCAGACATGGTTTTTCTTATGCATACCAATATCCGGGCATGAATAAAGTCCTGCAAGCAGCCGGACGTGTCATCCGAACCGAGCAGGACTATGGTTGTATCCTTTTATTAGACGATCGTTTTTTGCAGGGCAGTTATCAATCCCTCTTCCCACGTGAGTGGTTTCCGCATTATACAGTCACCCCTGAGACTATGACTGAACACTTGCTCAAGTTTTGGGAGGCACACAGCACTTAACTTTCCGTCCGTTTGCCAGGAATAATAAACTCCCGTTATCACAAACGGCTGCCCCTGTTTATCCGGAACAACTGTCCCTGTTTATCTGGAGCGACAGTCCCTGTTTATCTAGAGCGACAGTCCCTGTTTATCTGGAGCGACAGTCCCTGTTTATCTGGAGCGACAGTCCCTGTTTATCTAGAGCGACAGTCCCTGTTTATCTGGAACGGCTGTCCCCGTTTATCAAGAGCGGTAATCTCCGTTTATCTTCACATAATCGTATGTAAGATCACAGCCCCATGCCTTAGCAGATGCTTCGCCCTGATTCAAATGAACATGAATATAAATTTCATCTTTGTTCAATATTTTGGCCGCTTCTTCCTCGGAAAAAGCAACCCCTGCACCATTTTTACATACTGCTACTGTTCCGACTTCTGACTCCAACTCTACTGCCACTTTGTCAATATCGAACTCCGCTTCCGCATAACCAATTGCGCAAAGGATTCTTCCCCAGTTAGCATCTTCTCCGAACATAGCACATTTAAACAATGGGGATCGGATTACACTCTTCGCCACAACAATTGCTGTTTCCTGATCCGGTGCGCCATCACAAGAGCATTCTAAAAATTTAGAAGCACCCTCTCCATCTGCTGCCAACATTTTGGTCATATTCTCCATAACAACGTACAATGCTTTTTTAAACAGATCGAAATCAGCATTTTTCTCGGTAATCTCTGCATTTCCGGCTAAACCATTTGCCATAACACTAACCATGTCATTTGTGGAAGTATCACCATCTATACTCAAACAGTTGTATGTAACTTTAACAATTTCTGATAATGCCGCCTGTATCATTTCTCCGGAAATTGCCACATCCGTCGTGATAAAGTTAAGAGTGGTAGCCATATTAGGATGGATCATGCCGCTGCCTTTTGCCATGCCACCTAGTCTACATTTCTTACCATCCAAAAGAAATTCTACTGCCACCTCTTTCTGTACGGTATCTGTTGTCATAATTGCTTTTGCCGCAGCATCGTGTCCATCGATGCTTAATCCCTCTGCGAGTTCATGCATAGCATTTGCAAACGGCTCTACAGACATTGGTGCTCCGATGACACCGGTTGAAGCAACAATAACACGATCTGCTGTAATCCCCAATTCGTCAGCTGTTAACTTACAAACGGCATTTGCCACTTCTACGCCATTGGCATTACAGGTATTCGCATTCTTCGAATTCACGATCACTGCCTGTGCTTTGCCACCACTTTGCGCAAGATTTGCTTTCGTCACCAAAATAGGTGCACCCTTCACTTTATTTTGAGTATATACTGCTGCTGCTGTACATTCCTTCTCACTAAATATCATTCCAAGATCATTTTTTGTTTTTACCGGATTAATACCGCAATTCAATCCATTAGCCGTAAATCCCTGTGCAGCACACACACCATTTTCCACATACTCATACCCAGCATACTCTTTCTTTGTCATTTTGTCCTCATTTCCGCACACATGCTATTCTGACAAATTTATACCACGTGTGCAAATATATAAATCTGCCGACTCAGATAGATGCTGTAATTCAAAGTCGAGTTTAACCACTACTGCACCTATCCGCCATTGTAAAAAGCCATCCCTATAGTAACAGATTCCGCAAAAAAATACCATCCTTTTCCCATTGCAAAAAGGATGGTATTTATAATCTTCCTATAGCGATAAAGATATAATCTAAGGACATGTACTTACCGCAACTAGTCAACTTAATCACAGTTTACTCTTAAAGCATACATCGTCATAGGCAACGCATGTACCTACCGCATACTAGTCAACTTGATCGCAATTACCCGATCGACCTTATAAGTGCATTTCGAATATTTACAACCGGAAAATACTGTATATAAATATTGTCCATATACCATACTTCCACAGGCTCTTGGTGGAATTGTAGTCTTCTTCGTATACGCTTTTTTTGCCACACCGCCTGACGCTGCCGGCGTCGAAAATGCAGGCTTATAGGTGCGAATCTGGGACAAATAGCCGGACTGTTTGTTGTTTGACTGAGAACTTCTCACCACATACATATAACCATTCGCGTCAAAGGATACGGCTCTCGTTCGATTTGGCATTGCCATATAATATTTACGTGTCAACGATACTGCACCTGTTGTATTGGTTTGTACTACATAGCCATACATTCTCGTTGCAAGCTTCGAATTATAAGCTCCAATCCACAATACATGATCTCTGTATGCCATATAAGAACCATTTGTTGCTATGGAATAAGTTTCATCAAACGCAGCTAATTCCGTGTATGAGTTCCCTGACGCTACCGCTTTTGAGATCATCTCATATGAAAAACGAACAACTTTTTTCCCTTGTGTCAGCCACACATTCTTGCCATCATACGCCATTGCATTAATTTTTGTCTTATTTGGCATAACCAACGTCGTAATATATGATTTTGAAGACCGGCTTAATACGTAGATGACAGATTCATCCTCTCCATTATATGCGTATGCCGATACAAGCATATAGGCACCTGCCGTGCAGCCTCCTTGTGGAAACATTCGATTATTGGCGAAACCTGCTACGTTGGTTGTTTTCATCCCTGGTATAGCAAAGCTTTTCGTATAGTTTGCTTTACGCAAAAATGCATATTTCTTATATGCCGGAGACTTCTTAAACTTTGCTATGCTGGAATACTTTCTTGCACCTTTCGATGTCGCACTTACCGTTATAGTCTTAGCAGCGTAGGCTTGCGAAAGCTCTCCTTCTACCGGAAGACCATTGGCATTCAAAGTATAGGCAGATATCTTAAAGTAATAAGTTTTATTTTGCTCTAAAGATTTTTTAACATATTTGCAAGTACCGGGATTCGTAATTGTTTTTGTTCTTGTATATGTTCCTGTCTTGCTTGTCGCATAGTAAATATAATATCCGCTCGTATCTTTTTGTTCTGTCCAATATAACTTGACGCGCTTAGAACCACCTTTGATCTGTGTTACCTGTGGCGCTATCGGCGCGGTTACTTCTGTAACCTGTGGTGTTGCACTAGGTTCTACTGTAGCCTGCGGTGTGTTGCTCGGCACTGTCGTTGGCTGCTCACTAACCTGCGGTGTGTTGCCCGGCACTGTCGTTGGCTGCTCACTAACCTGTGGTGCATCATCTGGTTTTGCGGTTGGCTGCCCACTAACCTGTGGTGCATCATCTGGTTTTACAGTCGGCTGTCCACTAACCTGTGGTGTGTCATCCGGAACTGCACCCGGCTCTTTCGTAATCTGGGGGCTGGATGCCGGATCTAATTCTGTCTGTGGCGTGGCACTTGACCCTACTCCTGAAGATGCTTCATCTGCAGAAATATGCATGCTATTTGCTGCATACGTCCCGCTCACTATTAATGCTGCTGATAATACAAATGATAATAATCTTTTCATAAATTCTATATTCCTCTTTTCTTTTCGGATGAAAATGTTGAAGACTCTGTAACACTTTCATCTGTTTTTGTAAATATTTCTTCGCCGTCTTTCAACCGCTCCTACCATATTTTCCCTTATATTAACGCTGTTATTTGTCATTTATATGTTAGCTTTTTCACAGAAAAGTGACAATTTCGACAAATCATCTATACCAAAAAAGCAAAGCCAGCGCTTTGCTTTACAAGAATTGCTAAAGCAATTCTTGGTGATGTCACGCTACATAACAGCATTTTCCTATCAATAAAATAAAGCAAAGCCAGCGCTTTGCTTTACAAGAATTGCTAAAGCAATTCTTGGTGATGTCGCGCTACATAACAGCATTTTCCTATACCAAAAAAGAGGTACCACAGAAAATTTCTGCAATACCTCTTTCTATTAAGATCAATATTAAAATTATACTAACTCAATGAGTACCTGCATAGCAGCATCACCCTTACGCTGACCAATCTTCACGATACGGGTATAACCACCATTACCATTGCGCTCAGCATACTTTGGTGCAAGATCATCCAAAACAAATGCTGCAACATCAACAGTCTTAGTACCACTCTTGCGTCCCTGCATCTCTGCCGGAACCTCAGTGATGTTGTAAAGAACCTTCTGCATCTTTCTACGAGCATGCAGTCTGGATGGCTGATCCTTTCTGATCTCCTTCTCTACTTCATCAAACTGTGTTACCTTCTTACCATCAACGACTTCTTTCACACGCTTACCATCTTTGTCCTTGCGGGCAACCTTAGCAGTAACGGTTACAGTGTCGTAATTATTGCATTCCTTAACACCCAGAGCAATGATTCCCTCTGCGATTTTACGAATCTCTTTCGCTTTTGCCTCAGTAGTAACAATGCTGCCATGATACAACAAATTTGTCACCTGATTGCGAAGCAAAGCTTTTCTCTGGCTGGAAGTTCTTCCAAGTTTTCTATAGCCTGCCATTGTGCTTACCTCCTAATTATTCATCTCCCAAGTTCAAGGAAAGACCTAACTCCTTAAGCTTAGACAATACTTCTTCCAAAGATTTACGTCCAAGGTTTCTAACTTTCATCATGTCTTCCGATGTACGGTTGCAAAGTTCCTCAACAGTGTTGATTCCTGCTCTCTTCAAGCAGTTGTATGAACGAACGGAAAGCTCTAATTCATCAATATTCATTTCCAACACTTTGTCTTTGCTATTCTCTTCTTCAGCCGCAATAACCTGAATACGAGAACTCTTATCAGATAGATCAATAAATGATCTCAAGTGATCGGATAACACCTTTGCAGCAAGACTTACTGCATCACTTGGCTCAATTGTACCATCTGTAAATACATCTAATGTCAGCTTATCATAATCTGTAATCTGACCAACACGAGTATTCTCAACCTTGATATTAACTCTCTCTACCGGAGTAAAGATAGAATCGATTGCGATAACATTGATCGGTAAATCTTCACGTTTGTTCTTATCAGAACTTACGTATCCACGACCATTTACAATTGTCATCTCAATGTAAAGTTTGCAGTCAGGACCACCACTCAATGTAGCAATCACCTGATCCGGATTCATGATCTCGATATCAGAATCCACCTGAATATCAGACGCTCTGACCACACCCTCGCCGGAGGCCTCGATATAAGCAGTCTTGACCTCATCGGTCTCACTGTTATTCTTGATTGCCAGACTCTTGATGTTCATAATAATCTCAGTAACGTCTTCCTTCACACCAGGAATTGCTGAAAACTCATGACCAACTCCGTCAATACGAATATGACTAACTGCTGTACCCGGCAATGATGAAAGCATGATTCTTCTCAGAGAATTTCCAAGAGTTGTACCATAACCACGCTCCAATGGTTCTACTACAAAACGTCCATATTTCTTATCTTCTGAAATATCTGCAATCTTAATATTTGGTTCTTTAAAATCAAGCACTCCCAGTACCTCCTTTTGGGGTTCAATGCTTACCTGATCTGCGAGTTATTATTTAGAATACAACTCGACGATAAGCACTTCATTTACAGGAACATCAATCTGCTCTCTTGTTGGGATTTCCTTAACGACACCAGAAAGCTTCTCATGATCTGCCTCAAGCCAATCAGGAACAAGACGGCCATCTGTTACTTCAAGGATATCCTTATATCTCTGAGCTCCTTTGTGCTTCTCTTTGATTTCGATCACATCACCCGGCTTAACTTCATATGATGGGATGTTTACACATTTACCATTTACTAATACGTGCTTATGACCTACGATCTGACGAGCTTCTTTTCTTGTACGACCATATCCCATACGGAACAATACGTTGTCCAAACGAAGCTCTAAAAGAATGAGAAGGTTCTCACCTGTTGTACCATATTTTAATTTCTGTGCCTTTGCAAAATCATTTCTAAATGGTTTCTCTAATACACCATAAATAAATTTTGCTTTCTGCTTCTCTTTTAACTGAAGTCCATACTCGCTAGGCTTTCTTCCCTGTCTAACATTTCTGTTGGACTTTTTGTCAATTCCTAAGAACTGTGGATCCAAGCCAAGAGTTCTACATCTCTTCAATACTGGCGTCATATCTCTTGCCATGTCATTTTCCTCCTATAATAATTAATCATCAATTCATTGTCATATAAAAATGCAAATTATACACGACGACGCTTTGGCGGTCTACATCCATTGTGTGGAACCGGTGTCACGTCTCTGATGCTTGTTACGTCAATACCACATGCAGACAACGCACGGATTGCTGCCTCACGACCTGAACCAGGTCCTTTTACCATAACATCTACAGATGTTAAGCCGTGTGGGATTGCTGCCTTAGCTGCAGTCTCTGCTGCCATCTGTGCTGCATAAGGAGTGGACTTCTTGGATCCTCTGAATCCTAATCCACCTGCGCTTGCCCAAGAGATTGCATTTCCTTCTGCATCTGTGAGCGTAACGATCGTATTATTAAAGGAAGACTGAATATGTGCCTGTCCATGTCCGACATTTTTCTTGACACGCTTCTTGCCTGTCTTCTTTACAACTTGCTGTTTAGCCATTGTCAAACCCTCCTGTTAGAATTTGTACATACTTACTTATTATTATTTCTTCTTATTTGCGACAGTACGCTTTGGACCCTTGCGAGTTCTAGCATTTGTCTTTGTCTTCTGTCCACGAACAGGAAGACCTTTTCTATGACGGATTCCTCTGTAGCATCCGATTTCCTGCAGTCTCTTGATGTTCATCGCGATTTCTCTACGAAGATCACCTTCCACTGTCTGTGTCTCATCGATCACACTGCTAATACGCTTTACTTCATCATCAGTAAGATCCTTAACACGAGTGTCAGGGCTTACATTAGCCTCTGCTAAAATACGGTTGGAACTAACTCTACCGATACCATAAATATAGGTAAGTCCGATCTCAACACGCTTGTCTCTTGGTAAGTCTACACCACTAATACGTGCCATGTGTACTTTACACCTCCGTTATTTTTTGTTTTGAAAAATAGATACATGATTTTGCAGTAAAATTACTGCACAGCCGCTTTAAACTGTAATCCTATTGCATAGACGTCCTCCAAAATCTCTGCCACAATGAATCCGCATACGCGAACCGCAGTGTATTCTTACGCTGCACAGAAATCATCGGGTTGCCTGCGAAATGGCAACCGGTACTACGCCGCAGTCATCAATCTGCCATGATAGGACCGACATGGATGAAATGACGCATCCTTGCTTTGTTTCCAAAGCTTGCCGAAGTGGTTAATCACTCCACCTACAATGTCATCGCATCCGTAAATGCGATAATGAACAGAAAGCAAGTCTATCTCGTGAGCAGGTCTATCGCCTGCCTCCTAATTAGCCCTGTCTCTGCTTATGACGTGGGTTCTCACAGATAACTCTGATACGACCCTTTCTCTTGATGACCTTACATTTTTCGCAAATCGGTTTTACTGAAGATCTAACTTTCACAGCAATAACCTCCTTTCAATAAAGTCCATTGTCTACTATATCATATACATTTCTGGGTTGCAAGTGGTTTTTTCGGGAATTTCTAATTTTTTTCAATGTAAAAAAAAGACCACATGCGCATTGCTTGACACATATAGTCTTATTTTTCCAAAAGATCGCTGATTATTTATCACGCCATGTAATACGGCCCTTTGTCAGATCATACGGAGACATCTCCATCGTAACTTTGTCACCCGGCAAAATGCGGATGAAGTTTTTGCGAAGTTTGCCGCTAATATGCGCTAATACCTGATGTCCATTCTCTAATTCTACCTTGAACATAGCATTTGGCAGCTTCTCGACAACGATTCCTTCAATTTCAATTACATCTTCTTTCGACATTTCAAACTCCATTTCCTCGCACATTATGCGATTTTTATATTATGATGTTGGGGACGAAAAAGGGTTTTGTCCCCAACTGATGACACATATTGCAATATAATATTCACACGCTATCGGATTATGCAAGACCTTCTTTCCACGAAAAGATCTCCGGCTCTCCTTCAGTGATCAGGATCGTATTTTCGTAGTGTGCTGACTTCATACTGTCAGTAGTAACTACCGTCCAGTCATCCTCAAGCACCCATACATCATAGTCACCTGCATTTACCATCGGTTCTATTGCAAGCGTCATGCCGGGACGCAGCTTTATACCTCGTCCAATCGGCTTAAAGTTTGGCACCTGTGGTTCCTCGTGAAGATTTCTTCCAATTCCATGACCAACCAGATCGCGCACAATAGAAAATCCGTTTGCTTCTGCATAGTTCTGGATAGCTTTGGAAATATCGTACAAATGATTGCCCGCCTTAGCGTATTTGATTCCTTCAAAAAAACTCTGCTTTGTCACATCGATCAAAAACTGATCTTCTTCTGAGATTTGACCAACAGCATGCGTTCTCGCTGCATCAGAATGATATCCTTCATAGATTACGCCGGCATCCAGGCTGACAATATCTCCCTCCTGCAAAATTCTCTTTTTGCTAGGAATACCATGGACGACCTCATCATTCACAGATACGCAAATACTCGCCGGATATCCGTTGTAGTTCAAAAAGGATGGGATGCATCCAAAACTACGGATCACTTCTTCTCCTTTACGATTGATATCCATTGTGCTAATGCCCGGACGAATAATCTTTGCCATTTCATCATGAACAATTCCTAAAATACGTCCGGCTTCTCTCATTTTTTCCAATTCATGCTCTGATTTAATTGTGACCGACATAATGTGCCTTCTTTCTAAATATTAATTTGAATTAACCAATAACTGCAGCAATTGCCTTTGCAACACCCTCGATACCAAGTGTTCCGTCAATCTCGTGAAGGATTCCCTGCTCTTTATAATATGCGATAAGAGGTGCTGTCTGATCGTGATATACCTTCAATCTCTTCTTTACCGTCTCCGGCTTATCATCGTCACGCAGCTGAAGCTCACCACCACATGCATCGCATTCGCCCTCTTTCTTAGGCGGGATGTTTACTGTATGGAAAGTAGCTCCACATTTTGCGCATACACGGCGTCCTGCCATACGATCAACAATTGCCTGATCTTCCATTTCAATATCAATCGCATAATCCAACGCTGTTCCCTGCTCTTTTAATGCTGCTGTGAGCGCCTCTGCCTGAGGAATGGTTCTTGGGAAACCATCTAAAATATATCCGTCTTTGCAATCTTCTTTGCTCAAACGATCTACAACAAGATCACATACAAGCTCGTCCGGAACCAGCTCTCCGGCATCCATATATCCTTTTGCTTTTTTACCAAGCTCTGTTCCTTCTTTAATGTTCTGACGGAAAATATCGCCTGTAGAAATTGTAGGGATATGGTATTTCTCTACGATTCCCTTTGCGTGTGTTCCTTTTCCTGCACCAGGTGCTCCCAACATAACAATCTTCATATATACTCTCCATTTCTGCGTGCGTCCCTGATTCTTTCGTTCTATTCTGTCATCCCTGCGTCACGCACGCTGACGCAGATGTGCTTTTATACGTATGCACGATTAAACCTATAATAACGCAAAAGCAGCGCAGTTTCAACACCCTTTTTACATTATTAAACATATACAAAAGCGCCACCCGATTTTGGGTGACGCCTCAATTTTACAGATATTCTTCTTACTCGCTGATGAATCCCTTGTAATGACGAACTAACATCTGAGATTCAATCTGCTTTAATGTCTCAAGTACTACACCTACGATAATGATGAGGGATGTTCCACCAAAGGAAACGTCTGCACCAAACGCACCGGATACGAAGATCGGAACGAATGCTACAAAAGATAATCCCACTGCACCGATAAGGATGATATTATTGAGAACTTTTGTTAAATAATCCACCGTTGGCTTACCAGGACGAATACCCGGAATAAATCCACCCTGTTTCTTCATATTAATAGAAATCTCCTGTGGATTAAATGTGATGGATGTATAGAAGTATGCAAAGAAGATAAGTAATAAGATGTAAATTACCAATCCCAATGTATACTTAAACTCTCCAAAACTGGAAAGGTTACACCATGAGTTCTGGTTTAACACTTTAAGGAACTTCTGCGCTAAAGTTGCTCCAGCACCGGACTGTGGCTTGATTCCTGCGAATCCAGCGATAACGATCGGCATGGAGAACAGAGATCCGGCAAAGATTACCGGGATAACGCCTGCAGTGTTTACCTTAAGCGGAATGTGAGATGACTGTCCACCAACCATCTTTCTTCCCTGTGTTTTCTTAGAATACTGAACACTGATTCTTCTCTCACCATCGGAAAGAACAACGATGAAGATTACCATTCCAATAATTACCGCAAGAATGACAACTGCTGCGATCGTACCATTGGTAACATTGGAAGCACCTTTAACGAACTTCTCGAAAAGGTTCATCATATCCTCTGGCATACGAGATACAATGTTATAAAGAAGGATGATGGAAATACCATTTCCAACTCCCTTTTCAGTGATCTGCTCACCTAACCACATAAGGAATGCAGAACCGGCAGTCAAGGATACAACGAATACTGCTACAGAAGTAAATGTAACACCATCTGTCAAATATCCCTGCTGACCAAAGCCAATTGCCATAGCGGCACTCTCAATTACAGAAAGTGCAATCGTTAAATAACGAGTGTACTCTGCTAATTTCTTACGTCCTTCCTCACCATCTTTGTGAAGCTCTTCCAACTTAGGAATTGCAATGGTGAGCAACTGAATAATAATGGATGCCGTGATGTACGGTGTGATATTCAGTGCGAAGATCGACATTGTGGAGAATGAACCACCTGTCAACTGGTTAAAGAAGTCCAAAGACTTCTGTGAATCAAAGAAATCTGTAATTACGGATGCATCAACGCCCGGTACAGGCAACTGACATCCGATACGAACAACGATCAATGCGAAGAAAGTGTAAAGGATTTTCTTGCGCAGATCTTTGATCTTAAAAGCATTGCGGACTGTTTCGAACATCCTTAGATCACCTCAGCTTTTCCACCAAGAGCCTCAATCTTCTCAGCAGCACTCTTGCTGAATGCGTTTACCTGAACGGTGAGTTTCTTAGTTAATTCTCCATTTCCAAGTATCTTAACTCCGTCTTTCGAATTGTTGATGATACCTTTTTCCTTCAATGCTGTTACTGTAACAACATCACCATCATTGAATTTCTCTAACTTATCCAAGTTGATTGCAACGATTTCCTTAGAATTGATGTTTGTGAAACCTCTCTTAGGAATACGTCTGTAAAGTGGCATCTGACCACCTTCGAAACCTGGACGTGGAGCACCTGAACGAGCCTTCTGACCCTTGTGTCCCTTACCTGCTGTCTTTCCGTTTCCTGATCCATGTCCACGACCTCTTCTGAAGTTGTCGCTCTGCTTAGAACCTTTTGCCGGACTTAATGTTGATAAATTCATAGTTACCTCCTAAATACTGGTGATCCCTTTCCTTGGTGCCTTTCTTTCCTCTTATGGCACGGGATCATAATCACTAACGGGCGAATCCTTGCAGAAACCCAGTCAAGATGTTCATTTGCGGTCTATCTTCATCATAAACTGCGAAACATCAAGCTGAAAAAGTGTCTCTTGCCCTTTGCTTTTCTGCAAAAAGGGTGCACTTCTACCCTCGCTACAAATCAATATATTACCACAAAAGTGACAGGCTTGTCTACTGCTTTTTGCGTCTTTCTACGCCGGAAGCGTTATCCAAACTGCTTCCGAAACTCCTCTGCCGCTCCGTTGTATACAGTCATGTCAATAAATCGCTCATCCCCCTTGTATCCCGACAACACATGGCGATTGGAAAACTGCCAAAACTATCAGCAGTAACAGACATCTGACGAATATCTTTCCCGTTTTCTTCATGATTGCCATATTACCCTCGTGCCCTTCTTACTTTTTATCAAAATATAATTGTTCCCGCAATTCGGTCATCTGCTCTTGCAGCTTACGCATGCTTTCGTGATCCTCTCGTTGAAGCTCGCCCAAATATACCTGCTTTTTCTTTTTGTGCCGTCCGGTAAATATCATAAGACCGATGGCAGATAAACAAACAGCTCCTGCCATGCCGCCACCTATCGTGCCCTCCGGATAATTTCTCCAATAACTAATAAAACTAAACACACCAAAAAGAACGATGCATATCTGATATCTATGTATTTTTGTCACCATATCTGTCTCTAATTGCGCCATCTCACTAGAGCGTTTCTTACAAGCACTGTCTAAAATGTCATAAGATTTCTCTAATTCCCATAAAGTATTTTGTATCTTTTGATCTGCTTGTGATACTGTTTTTTCTTCCTCATAGCGCATCTCAACACTGTCCTGCTGGTCGCCGCCAGAGGCGACATAGGTCAAATATTCCGCTGCACTGGAACGGATGGTTATTTCATCTTTTTTCTTTCTCAAATAAAGTACCTGTTATGAAGTGACCTCTTGTCAAGAGTAAATTTCAAGAAATCACCACATTTTCCTTTCCTTAAATTTTAACACTGGGTACAGAGGCAGAGTCTCGGATCTAACAGTCCCCGGCCTTGGCCACTGTTATACGTGGATTGGTTACCTACAGGTCAATGGTCCGCCGTGAATCTTGCCGTCTCCTAGCGTGAATCAAAATATATAAATATAATGTCAACAGAGGTGCATCGCAAATAATTCGGACTTAAGAATACTCCAAGGCCCTGACTCTGTATCCGGTGTTATTAGTTGTTTTTGCAGATAAAATCTGACAAAGTCAGTTTCTTCTATTTGATTACCCTTAAGAATATTCAGATGGTTCTGTCAGGGACTTGTCGCCAATGGCGATGCGAAGCATCCTTGACTGAAACAGATGAATATTCTACTAACTCACATGTTCTGTCATCATACCCCAGATAAAACACGCTAATTCTCTTGCTATTGCTGTTGTTGCCACATTTCGATTAACTCCTTTGTTTAGAGTCATTTTGTAAAACCTTCGTACCTGATAAATATCCATTAAGCCAATCAAGACGGTTTCCGTGTTCTGGAATTAAGGTTTCCTAAAACAAGAATATCCAGCTTACCATGAAACCGACTGCGTTGAGGTCAGCCTCGACGATAAAATCCATGTCTCTTTTAACTATGAAAAATGCAATGCTTCCGTTCGTCTGAACGAGCTTTCTGATATTGCGTATCTTACGAGGCTTGCCAGAGAAGAACTCGGGCTGTATGCAAAATTAGCTTCCAGAGATGGTGGGTTGCAAGGGTATGTAGAGGCGATGGAGGAGTTCAATTAGGGGCGTCCCTTTATTTTTTCAGCCATTCTTTTTTTATGGATGCAATATCTAAATCCTTCCACTGTTCTTTCCAAACTTCAAAATATGGAATATCGTTTGATGATGGTTCTAATTCACATGAAAGAACTTGTACTACTGAAGGAATAACAACTGAATCTCCGATAAGCAACCCCTCTCCCGCTTTTAATGCTGGCATTTTATCTATCAAATCCCCCATAGTATCAGGCAACAATTTCTTAACATAATTCTGATCATTAGGATTTGTTAGTCTAAGTGCAACAAAATTATTACATTGTGAAAAAATTGTCTCTGAAATCTCCGACGGTCTCTGGCTAGCAAGCAACAATGAAATTCCATACTTTCTTCCTTCTTTTGCAATACGTTCAATTGATTCCCTTGAAGCTCTATATTTTGCCAATTCACTTTTTGGTACATATTTATGTGCCTCTTCATACACAAGTAACAACGGAACATCATTATTCATCTTTTGTCCTGCATCTGACATACTTCTAATTTTCTTATAATAATATCCATACTCAAACAAAATTCTTGAAATCAAAGAAACTGTAATGCTAAGAATATCAAAAGGTATTCCACTCAAATCTATTATAGTAACATTTCTTTTTTCATCCGAATAGCTTATTAATTGCTCCAATGTTTTTTCAAATGTTATTTCTTTAGATTTTTTACCAAATAAAAATTCTAACCTCTTGTCATTAATTTTATTTTCCAATCTATCTATAAAATTAATCAATCCACCGTTATTTGTGCCACTTGCCGAACTACCTGTATATTTTACATTTTCCAAAAACAAATCATTAGCATCGTTTACATCAAATGTTTTAATTTCATTTTTTGCATTTTGATAAGGAATTGAATTATCTTTATCTTTCTTTTCATTATTTCTATTTGATATATATGTTAAAATCTCACTAACATCAAAGAAAAATGGCGAATCAAAATGTATTTTTTTCTTATCTTCATCTGCTCCTTGAAAATGCATTTTTCTATTGTTTACTATAGCTTCTTTTAACACACTTCGTTGTCTATGATCATTAGCCTCTGTATCAATAAACAACTCCATCAACTCATCACTATTTAGCATCCAATAGGGTAAAATCAAATTATTTATATCTATCAAATTAGCATCCGGAAATGCACTTTTATATTCTGAATGAATATCAAAAATAATAATATGTGTGTTATTTAGCCCGCTAAAATCCGATTCTTTCTCCTTAATTGCTGTTTGTATAATCTTAGCTACAGTATGCGATTTTCCTGAACCAGTAGAGCCTACTATTGCAATATGTTTACTAAAAAACTTATTACCATCAACCGGAACACTTATGTTATGATTCGTGGATAATACAGAAAAACAAAACTGTTTTTGTTTACTTATAGAGTGTTCAAATATGCTTTTTATCTCTTCTTCTCTTGCTGGTAGTACCTCTTTCGGTGGAATTGTTAATGTATCTCCACCTCTTTCAAATTTTTCGCCTCTTATAATTCCAAGTGGTGCCGCTTCTATGATATACTTTTTCTTCACTATATTATCCAAAACAGTCGGTACTTCTATCATAAAATTCTCTATAACCGCAATCAATACGGCATTATCGTTATCCGCTATTCTTAAGTATGAACCTACCTTTAACTTTTCTTCAGCAATTTGAAAATCATCTAAATCATCCACTGATATTTTCACCTTGTCGGGATATACGGCAATTACTTCTGCATTAATCTTTTCCTCTATGATCTGATTCATTTTTAACTTACCCCCTCACACAATCATTCCAATATCCTTTGTGCTCTTTATTGGAATCTTGATATTACTATATTGATCATTTTGCCAAAACGGAGCATCTATATAAAACTGATATATTTCCTTTACTCCATTAACATTCTTTACTAATTCCTCCAAATACTGTAGCTCATTCACAATCTTTAGTTGTACGCCTGTATGAAAATTTGTTTTCTTCAACATCATATCATTATTGTATTTTGCTCCCAAGTAATTATATCCATCACAAATATTAACTCCACTATTACTAATGATGTCCTTTATTGAAATCAAACGCGTAGAACCAATCCCATGTATGTAAACAAATGGGCAAAATGGTTTACTTGTCCTTTGCGATATCTTCGACCACTTTTTTGCAATCAGTAGTAATAAATTAGCCAATTCTTGGTCTGTTATCATTTCATCATATTGTATCAAAAAAAATCTATCATATGGTGATACATTTAATTTTGCAAAATATTGTTCCTTTATATCCTTACAATACTGCTTAATACCCTTAAATTCAATATACCAACTATCGAACAGCATGCTTTTATGATTGATTAGTTCTAAAAACATATGTTTACTCAATACACGATTTTTTACATCTTGTTCTGTCGCGATATTTTTCAATATTCTAAGGGCATTATTATAGTAATAATATTCTGCTTCAAACATATCACATTTAAAAGTTTTGCATATCTGAGATAATATCTGTTTTTCCTGTTCCTCATAACTTTCCGCATTAATATCAACTACAAGCAAATTCAAAAACTCTTCTAGTTGACTATCGTTCAGATTAAGTTCCGTATACAACACATGCTTGACTTTATTATGTGTATATGTACAGATATTAGATTTCAAAAAATCTATATCAAATTTTTCGGGATATTTTTCATGCCCACTCTCATAATGACCGTAGAGCATATATGAAATAAGCTTTCTAGAATCCCTTTTTCTTAATGCATAATCCTTTAACATAAGTCTAATGGGAGATGCTATTATTGAGTGATTATATTCTGTTTTAGCATAATATTTGCACTGAACAGCTTTTTGTATGCCATCTTCACTTATGTCTACATCTTCAACACCTTCTATAATTACAGTATCAGTGTCTTTTGTTAAATTAAGAAGTTGTAGAATATAATAATCAAACTGATAATAATATCCTGTAATTGTATCTATCGCATCTCTTCCTCTTGACATAATTCTCCTTTTCTCAAATCGCTTCTTTTTGTTCCGCTGTTTCCACCATTTCTAAGTACTTCTTAATCGAATTAGATATATGCCAAAACATTACTGGTGGAATCGCATTTCCAATTTGCCTATATGCATCTGTTTCACTTCCAGCAAATTCAAACTCATCTGGAAATGACTGTATACGTGCCGCTTCTAATGGTGTGAAGCGTCTGTACAATTCCTTATTTGGGTCCACTAATAATACTGGATCCCTTGAATTTAAGCTTACCTTTGCCAAATGACTTGTAACCGTCAAACAAGGTTTATTTAAATCTTGGTACAAACCTCTCTTCATATTATTTTTCGCATTTTTCATTCCTTGAACTGCTTTTTCAGAAAAATAGTATTTTTCTTGTTCAATCGCAAGTTCCGGAACCGCTACCGATAATGGAACCCAATTGTTTTTATTCGTTTCCTTAGGAAAACTATATTCCATAATATCATTCAAATCATTTCTGATGCCAACAATAATTACTCTTTCTCGTCTTTGTGGCACACCATAATCTGCTGCATTAAAAAGCTTTGTATATATTGTATAACCCACTTCCTCAAAAGCCTTTATGATTCGTTCAAATATTTGCCCTTTATGTAATGTCATCATTCCTTTTACATTTTCAGCAATGAATACTTTGGGTTGTTTGTCCTTCACAACTCGTACCATCTGCTTATACAAATTTGCTCTGTCATCAAAAGGATCTTTTGTCGGATTAACAGTACTGAATGACTGACAAGGAAACCCTCCTACTACAACATCGCATTCTGGAATTTCCTCGGAACCAGTTTCGCATATATCTTTACAAACAACTTTCTCACACTCAAAGTTCTTCATATGTGAATTTAGTGCTTTTTGGTCAATATCTGTTGCATACACTAATTCAAAAGGAAGTCTATTATACTTTTTATTATTAAACATAAAATTTCCCACAATTCCTTGATCGGCTCCGCCGCATCCTGAGAATAACGAAACTACTTTATACATTGTTTTTAATCTCCTCTATAACTATCTGATCAATTGCATCTTTGCCAAAGTCAATTCTGTATGTTAATGGAACAATATCAATTTTCTTTTCCATCTGCTTCTGATGTATATTATTAATCACATACATTAGTATTCGACCTCTGACAAAATAAACTCTGTAAATGCAATAGAATTCACCATGCTGTTGTGCTGCAATCCATTCGTTTCTTGTTATATTAAGTGTATCCATCCAATAAACATCACTCAGATTTGGCTCAGTAACTCTCTTCGTGGATTTTACCTCAATATATTTTGCAAAATCTGCTTTATCACCTTCTTCAGCCACCACTGACTGAATATCATAACCCAATCCTTTTGTCTTACCTAATGCCAACACTCTGTTTACCAATCGATGATTAAATTTTAATACTCTATCTTTTTCATATTCAAATACAAAAGCTTCGCCCTCATCACCAATTTCAACAGTTGTTTGACCACTAGTTTCTTTTTTCTTATTGGGTAATTCATCAGTAACCCCTAAGGCACTTGCCGTTGTTTCAAATTTCTGAACCTTATCACTCAATTTACCGAAATAAGCCATCCACTCCAATTCGAATTGTTTACGACCCTCCACTGTTGACAAATCAAATGAATAAACATCAAACTCTGGAGTTTTATTCCAATCTGACGCAAATATTTGAATTGCATCGCTTTCATTCTGATTAAGCCAAACTTCACCAGTTCCATTGGTATAAATAAGATTAGCCAATTCTAAATAATTAATTTGTTCATTAATGTGTTGATAATTATAGGATGAAGCCTTTCCTTCTGCTTCAATCTTTCTTACAACACCTTCTTTTCTATCCTTTTCAATAGCTTCTATAACTTCTTCTGGAACTGCAATTCCTTGAAGCACATCCAATGAATTTAGAATATAATATCCTATCTCTTTTTTATTTAGCACTAAATGCTTGGCTGCTGCCAATTGTAATACTCTTAACACAAAAGCGTTGGGTCTGATAGAAATTTTATTATCTAACAATGGCTGAAAAGTCTGAGGCTTTTGCATTCCATTAGGAAACTGCATTTTATAGCATAAATCCTTAAAAAATGCTGGCTGATCATTATCTTTCAGAAATTTCCTTGTTCTTTCCGATGCATATACATAGCCATTTTCTTCTACATAATACATTCCAAATAACTTTCCAGCAATTTCAGTTCTATGATTATCCAGTGTCTTCTTTATTCTTTTATCTGCTGATAAATATGGCGCTAACAACTCGTTAAATTTCTGAGAAAACACTTCTACTTCACATGGTGTAATATCATCTATTACTTTTGCGTACGCAGGTAATAAATCATCTATTTCTTTTTGAGATTTTCCCCTTATGATTATACACCTGTACTGATTTAATCGATTATACACAAAATTACCTTCTTTCTATCACTTCAATAACTTGTTTCGCAATAGCTTCCGCCAATAAAGGTGGTACTGCATTTCCAACTTGCTTCAACTGGCTAGTCTTAATTCCGATAAATTCAAATACATCTGGAAACGACTGTATTCTTGCCGACTCTCTTACTGTAGGCACTCTATTTTCCTTATAGTGGAAATGATGATTATGTCCTGTATCAATTGTGAAACATGGTTTTTCACTATTCATTCTTGTCCACGCTATATTTACTTTTCTTGTACTTTGCAATTCAACAGGTAAATCTTTATAATTTCCTCCATCCGGCACCATTGCTATTATCTGCTTCGTCTGCTCTTTATGAATTGTAATAGAGTGATTCTTAATCATTGAACTTCCAATTCTCATTTTTCTCTGATAATCATTAATTGCTGGCAGACTATATTCTATATTTTCTCCTAATGATACATCATCTGGAACAAAATCCAAGTCAGAAATAGCATCCTTACAGGTTACTACATTCTTTAACCCCACACCGTGAGTAGGTTTTGGAAATACAAATTCAACATTTTCATTAAATATCTTTTCATTGATTCCAACAAAAAATACCCTCTTTCGTTGTTGTGGAACACCATAATCATCTGACGATAATTGCTGAACCTTAACCCTATATCCAATAGCAGAAAAGTCACTTAACACCTCTTCTTTTACCTTTCCACCAAACAATCTTATTAATCCGGGCACATTTTCCATAACAAATACTTTAGGCTGAATTTGTTCAACAAGGCTAACAAACGATTTATATAATTTATTCCTTGGGTCATCTATCATCCTTTTTCCTGAAAGAGAAAAACCCTGACATGGTGGTCCACCTATTATTACATCTATTTCGCCCTCCTTACATCCTGCCTTTTTCATAATAGTTTCAGCATCTACAAGTGTTATGTCTTCATTAATAACACTAGCCTCTGGAAAATTGTGTTTGTATGTAGTAGTTGCATCTTTCCACATATCTATGCCTAAAGCCATTTTGAATCCTGCTTGCTTGAACCCATATGAAAATCCACCACAGCCACAAAACAAATCTATTGCAATCAATTTATTATCCGTCATTGTTTTTACATTCCTTTTTTCCTATTATCTTCTGGTTTCTGCGCGTCATCCGGTATTGCCCAATTTTCACCTAACTTGAACACTCCTTCTATTCTGTCTTGTGCACACAAAATCTGTACTCTTCTTTGTGAAATATTCCATTTTTCAGCCGCTTGGCTTGCAGTTATATATCCCATACACATCACCTCTCACCCTTATATTATATTCTATGGGGCGAACAATATCAAATGGTATTTTTGTTAACATCTCATATTATACCGCGCCTCATTTTCGAACGCAAGTTCTTTTTTAAATCTTTTCAAAATTTTATGGAAGGACAATTATATTCTATCTCTCCATACTATATTCATGTTCTCCTATTTTGCTTGGACATTCCCTTCTTGTAGCCAGTTCCTATCGGAACGCCTACCACATGCATATGGGGACTGTCTTCATCCATATGGACTACTACATTAGCTACCACAAACTGTGAAAGTTGATATTGTAGCTCTTCTAACAGCATCCTATAGATTCGCCTCATAAACACTTTATTCTCGCAATGTTCCTGCCAATAGGCTCTGTCTCCCACCTGAATGATAATCTCCACCGCCATATCCTGTTCCTTATGACTATATCAGTAAAGATATTTTGCAACAAGGAGTATATGCTCTTGTGCGTTTACAAAAGCGCAAAAAATGGCTATTTGAAAAAGTTTGCGAACTGGCAGTGATGTGTGCTGTGTATTTAGGTGCATACTTGATCGTTGTGTATGAGTTGGCTTCTTACCATACATCAAGAACATGGACTTTGCCACATTCCACACTTGTGATCAAAGCGTGGATCGCATTATTTATGTTATTGTTTGTAGCAGTTCTTTTTACTGTAATATTGGATGTCACTGCCGGACGAAACATTTCTTGCATCATTGGTGTTATCGTCTTGGGTGCCCTAATTATGATTGGAATGTACCAACCCTACAAACAATTTCAGCATGCAATATGGAAGCTGGCATTTAACCCGGCATGTGCCATGTTTGTCTATACTTCAGCAGGTCGAACTGTATTTGCACAAATGCTGCTAATCTATGGCGCAGAAATAGGCGTGCTGTTTTTGATTTTTGCCAGATATTTGGAACACATTGACTTAATCAAATTAGAAAAAAGTGAGGGATGCTAAATGGAAACATTATCATTAGAAAACATATGTAAAACGATAGGAGGACATGTCGTATTGGATCATGTAAACCTTCAATTACAACCAGGTAAGATTTATGGAATCATTGGCGAAAACGGAAGCGGCAAGACGATGTTGCTGCGTTTATTGGCTGGTCTGATTCATCCAAACGAAGGAAACATGCGCTACGGAGACAAGACCGTCAAGAAATTTACTGATACTGTTCGGATTGGTCTGTGTATTGAAAATGTAGGATTGTATCACGATATGACCGTGTATGAAAATATGAAATACTACGGAAAAATGGGTGGAAAGATTTCTAAAAAACAAATTCTGGATACCTTAGATCGTATCGAATTGTCTGATCGCAAAAATACCGCTTTTTCTAAATTGTCGTTGGGATTAAAGCAAAAAGCAGTGTTAGCACAGGCATTTTTATCAGAACCAGAGCTGCTTTTATTAGATGAGCCTTCTAACGGTCTGGATGAAGAGTCTAAAGAACTGCTACGAAACATACTTTTAGAGGAGAGGGAAAAAGATACCTGCATCGTAATCGTAAGTCATGACAAAACTTTTATACAGGACGATGTAGACTTCTTATATCACATGAATCATGGTGTTCTAACAAAAGAAGACTGATTTATAAAATTTATTGATAATTGGTAAGGGCAGATACCCATATGGGTACTCTGCCCTTACCAGGGATATATTTACTCATGATGTCTCCTTCCGCTCCGCTGCTGTCAGAGACAGGGACAGGGACAGAGACAGGGACATCATAATATATATGCAGAATTAAATTCAACCTGTGCCGTCACACAAGCTCCTATTTCACTCGCGTTCCACAAATATAAATTTTTCTTTCAAACGATTCTCGGCACCTCGATAAGCAACTTTTGACTTCTTAATAAACGATTTTCATCACCATGATAATCGTTTTGACACTTTAATTTTAAAACAAAAATAAGACTGCCTATCACTACATGATAAACAGTCTTATTTTTTTTTCGTTCAGAATTTCTGATTCTTCGTCGATTAAGCTTCCTCAACCTTTACAAGATGTCTTACATGCCAAATCATGCCCTTTGTAGCGTCATTGTTTGGCAATTCAACGGTCTTACCAATCTTCTTCAAGCCCAATGCTTCAACTGTAGCACGCTGCTTAGGAATGGCACCGATTGTAGACTTTACTAATGTAACTTTCACCTTATCTGCCATGGTTTACCTCCTTAACCTAAGATCTCTTCAACGGAGAGACCACGTGCTTTAGCAACTTCCTCAGGAGTCTTCAAGTTCTTAAGACCCTCGATTGCTGCCAATACAACATTTTTCTTGTTATTGGAACCAAGAGACTTTGTACGGATATTTTTATATCCAGCAAGCTCAAGTACGGAACGTGCAGGACCACCTGCGATGATACCAGTACCTTCTGGTGCTCTCTTGATCAATACGGAAGCGCTACCGAATTTACCTGTCAGGTCATGTGGTACGCTACCATTCTCGTCGATAGGAACTTCAACAAGCTTCTTGGTTGCTTCTTCTTTACCCTTGCGGATTGCTTCAGGGATTTCAGTAGCCTTACCAAGACCAACACCTACATGTCCGTTCTTATCGCCAACTACTACTAATGCAGTAAATCTCATGTTACGTCCACCTTTAACTACCTTGGTTACACGCTTGATCGTTACTACATTATCTTCCAGCTCTAAGTTGCTGGTGTCAATAATTGTACGTTTCATGTGTCTTCCTCCTATTAAAAATCCAAACCTGCTTCTCTAGCTGCCTCGGCTAATGCTTTCACCTTACCCTGATAAACAAAGCCGCCACGGTCAAATACAACACTCTTGATGCCCTTATCCAAAGCTTTCTTTGCGATTACTTCGCCAAGCTTTGCTGCTGCATCAACGTTGTTGGTCTTCTCTAATCCCTCAGCTACGTCTTTCTGAAGAGTAGATGCGGATACTAAAGTGTTACCAACTGTGTCGTCAATAACCTGAGCGTACATATGATTATTACTTCTAAATACAGCTAAACGAGGTCTCTCGGCTGTGCCAGAAAGACGATTACGAACCTTCATGTGCTTCTTCACACGAACTTCACTTCTTGACTGCTTCTTAATCATCGTAAATTCACTCCTTTAATTATTTTTTACCTGTCTTACCAACTTTACGTCTAATAACTTCATCAGCGTATTTGATACCCTTGCCCTTATATGGCTCTGGAGCTCTCTTTTCTCTGATTTCAGCAGCGTACTGGCCGACTTTTTCTTTATCGATACCCTTAACAATGATCTTGTTCTGGCCGTCAACAACAACCTCAAGACCTTCTGGATCTTCCATCTCTACCGGATGAGAATATCCAAGAGAAAGAATTAACTTCTTGCCCTGTTTCTGAGCTCTGTAACCTACACCGTTTACTTCAAGCTCTTTCTGATAACCCTCAGTTACACCGATCACCATGTTGTAAATGAGCGTTCTTGTAAGACCATGTAAAGATTTCATCTTCTTTAAGTCATTAGGACGAGTTACTACTACTTCCTCGCCTTCTTTCTTAATTGTCATCTCTGCAGGAAGAACTCTCTCGAGTGTTCCCTTAGGTCCCTTTACAGTCACTTTATTATTTTCTGCAATATCAACTGTTACTCCAGCTGGTATAGCGATAGGCATTTTTCCGATACGTGACATGCCGTCTACCTCCATATATTCTTAGTGTAGTGAGTGCATCGTTTGGATTACCAAACGAATGCAAGTACCTCACCGCCAACGTTTGCTTTTCTTGCTTCTTTATCTGTCATCACGCCTTTGTTTGTAGACACGATTGCGATACCAAGACCGCCCAGAACCTTTGGAAGCTCATCTTTACCAGCGTAAACACGAAGACCCGGCTTAGAAATTCTCTTCAAACCTGTGATAATCTTCTCATTTTTGTCTGCGCCGTACTTTAACGTGATGTGAATCATCTGAATACCATCAACGTCAATCATATCATATTTCTTAATGTAACCTTCCTTCACAAGGATTTCTGCGATAGAAATCTTCATCTTGGAAGCAGGAACATCTACTGTATCATGCTTTGCAGTATTCGCATTACGAATTCTTGTAAGCATATCTGCAATAGGATCGCTCGTCATCATCTTGTTTTACCTCCTTACCAGCTTGCTTTCTTCACGCCTGGAATCTGTCCCTTATATGCTAACTCACGGAAGCAGATTCTGCAAATTCCGTATTTTCTCAAATAAGCATGTGGACGACCACAAATTCTGCAACGACTATACTCTCTTGTAGAGAATTTTGCTTTGCGCTGCTGCTTTACTTTCATAGAAGTCTTAGCCATGAAATTCCCTCCTTATTTCTTGAACGGCATACCGAACTGTGTTAATAATTCACGAGCTTCTTCATCGGTCTCAGCAGTTGTAACAACGATTACATCCATACCTCTAACCTTGTCTACCTTATCGTACTCGATTTCAGGGAAGATTAACTGCTCCTTGATTCCAAGTGCATAGTTACCTCTACCATCAAATGCATTCGGGTTTACACCGCGGAAGTCGCGCACACGAGGTAATGCTAAGTTTACAAGACGATCTAAGAATTCGTACATCTTGTCGCCTCTTAAGGTTACCTTACATCCGATCGCCATTCCCTCTCTTAATTTGAAGTTAGCGATGGAGTTCTTTGCTCTTGTAATAACAGGCTTCTGTCCGGAGATGATCTCCAGCTCAGCCATAGCGGCATCGAGAACTTTAGAATTCTCTTTCGCCTCACCGATACCCATGTTGATAACGATTTTATCTAACTTTGGTACCTGCATAACGTTTTTATAACCAAATTTCTTGGTCATTGCATCAACGATTTCGTTAAGATAAGTCTCTTTTAAGCGAGTCACCGTCTCTGCCTCCTTTCTGATATTAGTCAATCACTTCTCCGGTTGCTTTTGCATAACGAACCTTTTTACCATCTTCAATCTTGAAGCCAACGCGGGAAGCTTTTCCTTTGCTCACGTACATTACGTTAGACACATCGATTGGAGCAGCCTGCTGTACAATACCACCCTGTGGGTTTGCCTGACTTGGCTTTGTATGCTTTGTAACCTGATTGATTCCGTCGATAACAACCTTGCCATCTTTAACCGCTGTTACCTTGCCTTCTCTGCCTTTATCCTTACCAGTGATAACGCGAACGGTATCACCCTTCTTAATCTTGCTTGTTGCCACTCTTGACACCTCCCTTATAATACTTCTGGTGCTAATGAAACGATTTTCATGAACTGCTTGTCTCTTAATTCTCTAGCGACTGGTCCAAAGATACGGGTTCCTCTCGGTGTCTTGTCATCACGAATGATAACTGCAGCGTTCTCATCGAACTTAATGTAAGAACCGTCCGGACGACGAATGCTCTTTACTGTACGAACTACAACTGCTTTAACAACATCACCTTTCTTTACAACACCGCCTGGTGTTGCATCTTTAACAGAAGCAACGATGATGTCACCGATTCCTGCATATCTGCGGGTTGAACCGCCCATAACTCTGATACAAAGAAGTTCTTTAGCACCTGTATTATCAGCTACTCTCAGTCTTGATTCCTGCTGTACCATAATTACCTCCATATTTCCGCAAATTATTTTGCTCTCTCGATTACCTCAACAAGTCTCCATCTCTTGTCCTTGGACAATGGTCTTGTCTCCATAACTCTTACTCTGTCACCAATCTTACATGTATTCTCTTCATCATGAGCCTTTAATTTATAAGTTCTCTTGATGATCTTGCCATAAAGTGGATGCTTTACGTTATCTACTACTGCAACTACGATTGTCTTATCCATCTTATCGCTTACAACCTTACCTACACGAGTCTTTCTAAGATTTCTCTCCACGATCGTGTCCTCCTTTCCAAATTTTGGCTATAGATCTGCAAGTCTTAGTCCTGTGCTGCGAGCACGGTCTGAATTCTTGCGATGTTCTTCTTTACTTCTTTAATTCTGCTTGTGTTATCAAGCTGATTTGTTGCGTTCTGGAATCTGAGATTGAACAATTCCTTTTTAGCGGCAACTAAATCTTCATTTAACTCTGCAGCAGATTTTGTTCTCAAATCTTCCAATAATGCTTTACTCTTCACTGCCCGCACCTCCTTCTAAGTCTGCGCGAGAAACAACTTTACACTTAACCGGCAACTTGTGAGTTGCAAGACGAAGTGCTTCTTTAGCTATTTCTTCGGATACACCGGAAATCTCGAACATTACACGACCCGGCTTAACTACAGCTACCCAGTACTCAAGAGCACCTTTACCTTTACCCATTCGAGTCTCGGCAGGAGTCTTTGTTACCGGTTTATCTGGGAAAATCTTGATCCAAACTTTACCACCACGCTTGATATAACGTGTCATAGCGATACGGGCTGCCTCGATCTGATTGGATTTGATCCAAGCCGGCTCTAAAGCAACGATACCGAAATCACCATTTGTGATCTTATTTCCTCTGAGCGCTTTTCCTGTCATTCTACCACGGAACTGCTTACGATGTTTAACTCTCTTTGGCATTAACATTATTTATCGCTCCCTTCCTTTTTAGAATTGTTCTTGGTTGGAAGTACTTCGCCATTGTATACCCATACCTTTACACCAATTTTACCATAAGTTGTATCAGCCTCTGCGAAACCATAATCAATATCAGCACGCAATGTCTGAAGAGGAATTGTACCCTCGCTGTAGAACTCTGTACGAGCCATATCTGCACCGCCCAGACGTCCGGAGCAAGAAGCTTTGATTCCCTTTGCACCAGTCTTGAGTGTTCTGCTCATTGCAGACTTCATAGCACGACGGAAAGAAATACGGTTCTCTAACTGCTGTGCAATATTCTCTGCAACTAACTGTGCATGTTTATCCGGATTCTTGATATCCATGATCTTGATGTCTAATGCAACTTTACGATCAAGAACTTTCAAAAGCTCTTTCTTTAAGTTCTCGATTTCAGCGCCGCCCTTACCAATTACAAATCCAGGCTTTGCTGTATGAATAATAACTCTTACCTTGTCAGTCGGTCTCTCAATTTCAATCTTTGAGATGCCAGCGCTGTAAAGTTTCTTCTTTACAAACTCTCTGATCTTGTAATCTTCTACAAGATAGTCTGCGAACTTATCCTCTGCAAACCAATTGGAATCCCAATCACTGATCACGCCGACTCTTAAACCATGAGGATTAACTTTCTGTCCCATTTTAATCTCCTTTCATAGACCGTTTTCGGATTAGCGCTCGTTAAGAATGATGGTAATATGACTCATTCTCTTCTCGATGCGGTATGCTCTACCCTGTGCTCTAGGTCTAATTCTCTTCATTGTCGGTCCCTTGTTTGCGAAACACTCTTCAATGTATAAATCTGCTGGATTCATACCATTGTTGTTCTCCGCATTTGCAACTGCGGACTGTAATAATTTCAAAATGACGCTTGACGCATATCTTGGATTATAAGATAAAATACCAATTGCTGTCTCTACATCTTTGCCTCTGATGGCATCTAACACGTAACAAGCCTTCTGTACGGAAATTCTTGCATAAGATAACTTAGCGGAAGGTCTGGTGTCTTTCTGGTTCTCATTTCTCTCTCTCTTAATCTGAGATCTATGTCCCTTTGCCATGATGGAAGCCTCCTTTCAAATATCTGTATCATTGTCTACAGCGTATTGCTGCAATTCGTTATTTGCAGATCTGATATTATTCCCACTCTGCCGGGTGGTTCTTTTTGTAAGCACCGTTTTCTATCGCAACCGCTTAGTGGCATGCACTGCAGTTGCTAAGAAAACTATTGCTATTTATTATTTGCCCTTCTTCTCGTCTTTGCCATGGCCTCTGTAAGTTCTTGTAGCTACGAACTCACCGAGTTTGTGTCCAACCATATCCTCTGTAACATATACAGGTACATGTCTTCTACCATCATGTACTGCAAATGTCAATCCTACGAATGATGGGAAAATAGTGGAACGACGAGACCAAGTCTTGATGACCTGTGTATCACCGGATGCTACCTGAGCATCTACCTTCTTAAGAAGGCTCTTGTCAGCGAAAGGTCCTTTCTTTAATGAACGTGCCATTGTATCCTCCATTCTGTCGGCTGTGCCGACTATTCCAACTCTTCATAGAAGTCATGGTGACTTAGCAATTATTTTGCTAATGCCTTACCATCTCTTCTTCTTACGATCATCTTGTTTGACTGTTTATTCTTCTTACGTGTCTTCAAGCCAAGAGCAGGTTTACCCCAAGGAGTGCATGGACCTGGACGACCGATACCTGTCTTACCTTCACCACCACCGTGTGGATGGTCATTAGGGTTCATTACGGAACCACGAACCGTAGGTCTGATACCCATGTTACGCTTACGTCCGGCTTTACCAATGTTTACCAATGCATGCTCACCGTTTCCGATAACACCTACTGTAGCACGGCATACGATAGGAACCATTCTCATCTCACCAGATGGAAGACGAAGTGTTGCATACTTTCCTTCTTTAGCCATGAGCTGTGCGCTGTTACCAGCGGAACGAACCATCTGTCCACCCTTACCAGGATGAAGCTCGATGTTGTGGATCTGTGTACCAACCGGGATATTTTCCAGTGGCAAGCAGTTACCAACTGCAATCTCAGCCTCAGGACCGTTCATGATCTTCTGACCAACCTTAAGTCCCTCTGGAGCTAAGATGTATCTCTTCTCACCATCAGCATAAGCAACTAATGCGATATTTGCTGTTCTGTTTGGATCATACTCAACAGTCTTAACGATTGCCGGGATACCATCCTTATTTCTCTTAAAATCGATGATTCTGTATTTTCTTCTAGAACCACCACCACGATGTCTTACTGTGATCTTACCCTGTGCATTACGTCCAGCGTTCTTCTTAAGAGACACTGTCAAAGACTTCTCAGGCTTTGTAGCAGTCAACTCTGTCTTATCAAGAACGGACATCTGTCTTCTAGACGGGGTATATGGGTTAAATGTCTTAATTCCCATTTTTGTTCTCCTTTCTCATATCCTTTATCAATATGACCTGTAAGATAGGTTTTCCTTACAGGATTTACACGATTTGATTTTACAGACCCTCGAAGATCTCGATGTCTTTAGAGTCCTCAGTCAGCTTAACGATTGCTTTCTTAGTCTTAGCAGTCTTGCCGGCTGTTCTACCACGACGGCGTGTCTTACCGTCAAGGTTCATTGTGTTTACCTTAGCAACCTTAGCTCCCTCAAAAAGCTTCTCAACAGCTTCTTTAATCTGGCTCTTTGTTGCCTCAGGGTGTACTGCGAATGTGTACTTCTTCTCTTCCATAGCTGTCATAGATTTCTCTGTGATGATCGGCTTCTGGATAATATCATAATACTTCAAATCTGCCATTATGCGTACACCTCCTCAATCTTAGATACAGCCGCTTTTGTAATGATGACTGTCTCATATTTCAAAATATCGTATACGTTGATCGCATTTACTGCTACAGCACGTACACCTGCAATATTCTTCGCAGACTTTGCTACGTTCTCGTTATCACCGTCTAATACAACCAATGCTTTCTTTACTTTCAAAGCATCCAAAACGCTAACCATTTTCTTTGTTTTGATCTCATCAAACTTAAGAGAATCAAGTACAACGAATTTCTCTTCGTTTACTCTAGAGGTCAGTGCAGACTTAATTGCACCAGCCTTCTCCTTTCTGTTCATCTTGAAGGAGTAATCTCTTGGCGTTGGAGCAAATACAATTCCACCGCCTGTCCACTGTGGAGCGCGGATAGATCCCTGTCTTGCATGACCAGTTCCTTTCTGTCTCCAAGGTTTTCTTCCACCGCCACTTACTTCAGAACGGGTTTTAGCCTTCTGTGTACCCTGACGCTTATTTGCAAGCTGTAATACAACAGCCATATGCATTAAATGCTCATTAACCTCAACAGCGAATACGTTGTCGTTTAAGTCCATCTTCTCAACTTCGCTGCCTTCCATATTATAAACAGATACGTTAGCCATCTGTGTGTTCCTCCTTTCCAAAAGAATTATTTCGTCTTAACGCTTTCCTTAATTACTACACAAGCCTTCTTTGGTCCCGGAACAGCGCCCTTAACAAGGATCAGATTCTGATCTGCGTCAACTCTGACGATCTCAAGATTCTGGATTGTTCTCTGTACGCCACCCATCTGACCAGGCATCTTCTTGCCTTTGAATACACGGCTAGGATCAGAACAAGCACCGTTAGAACCAGCATGTCTGTGGAACTTAGAACCATGTCCCATAGGTCCTCTGTGCAGTCCGTGTCTCTTGATCGCACCCTGGAAACCTTTACCCTTTGTTGTTCCGGTTGCATCGATCTTGTCACCTGCTTCAAAGATGTCAGCTTTAATTTCCTGACCAAGTGTGTACTCTTCTGCGTTCTCAAACTTGAATTCTTTCAGATATCTCTTACCGGATACACCTGCTTTTGCAAAATGTCCCTGTAATGGCTTGTTTACGCCGTGAGTTCTCTTGACCTCTTTCTTGCCTGTAGCATCCTTCGTGATAACTTTGTCTTTCTTATCAACAAATCCTACCTGCACTGCACTGTACCCATCATTATCAACTGTCTTTACCTGTGTAACATAGCAAGGACCAGCCTGAAGTACAGTAACCGGAGTTAATACTCCGTTCTCGTTGAAGATCTGTGTCATTCCGACCTTCGTAGCTAAAATAGCTTTCTTCATAATGTTGCACCTCCTGTTAATCTACAGCGGAATGCATCGCCAAGCAATCGCTTCGCCTGCATTCATCCTAGATGGTCTATAAGTTGGAAGTTTGTAAACCAAAAACTTAATGACGCTCCAAGGCATCACCTCTTTGCTGTCGTCTTTATATAAACCCTAAGGATCTTACTATTTCATAAAGAGAAATTATTTCTCTTTCATGACCAATTTAACTGCTACGCCAGATGGCATTTCCATCTTTGTCAGCGCCTCAACCGTCTTCTGGGTTGGAGCAATAACGTCAATCAGTCTCTTATGAGTTCTCTGCTCAAACTGCTCTCTGGAATCTTTGTACTTATGAACGGCACGAAGAATTGTTACTACTTCCTTCTTAGTTGGAAGAGGTACCGGACCGCTAACCTTAGCTCCTGTCTTCTTTACCGTATCAATAATTTTACCAGCTGCATGATCGATCTGATTGTGGTCATACGCCTTAAGTGTAATTCTCATTACCTTTGTTGCCATAAAAAAAGCCGCCTCCTTTTCGCACTTTCACGGACATTACTGATCTTGGCTCTTCGCCATGTCCGCCTGTTTCAGCGCAACAAGTGGTGACTGTACACTCATCCGGGTGTGTCCTGTCGGTTTACAAATTATACAGAACTCTTCCCGTGTTTTCCGGGCATATTCTTACAAATATGCTCTACAGAATATTGGATTTTCGTACAGTGACTTGTCGCCAATTCTCAACTTGACATTCGCTCCACGGAAAACCTCTTATCCGTTACCAGGTAAGAGCAACCTCACGCTTCTACGCTATCATGTCACAGCATTTATTACTATACTATATTTTTCAAGGGTTTGCAAGCATTTTTTTACATTTTTTTATTTTTTTCTCAAGCACAGTTTCAAGCGAAACAAAATGCTCTGTTACAGACATTTTGAAAAGCAGAGAATCTTTTCAATTTGTGTTTCTTCTTATTATAATATAGAAAAAAACCGAGCTGTGAGAGACCCGGCTTTACGGTCGACGTTACCTTTGGCGTTTCGGTCGGTTTCACAATCAGTGTGCCCCACTCAATGCCATCGATCGTAAATGTCACTTCAAGTTTCCTCTGCTGCCCCTTCCTTTGTTCCCTGAATGTTGCCTGTAAGTCCCAATACCATTGCAACCGCCAAAAACATCGACAAAATCTTTTTTGTCTGTTTTTTCATTTCACTTTGCGCATATGAACGTGTCAAAAGCACTCAATATAAATAGAAATCATGATTTTCAAAAAAGCACCGCCCCGGCAGCAAGCACTCAGCTCACTGCCAGGGCGGTTATGTTAGTTTGATTGCGTGCAATCCTCATCACACTTCGGAAGTCTCCTCCTCATCAGCAGACTCCTCCATAAACCTCTCATATCGTTCTAAAACAATCGTCTGAAAACGCTCACGCGTTTCCCGATTGATCGGATGCGCTACATCGCGAAATTCTCCATCGCCAGATCGACGACTCGGCATGGCAATAAACAATCCTTTCTCACCTTCGATAACTTTAATGTCATGTACAACAAATTCATTATCCAACGTGATTGATACAACGGCTCGCATCTTACCTTCTTTCGTAATCTTGCGTATCCTAACATCTGTTATCTGCACTCCCTGTAACCTCCTTTGGTTATTTTTCTGTGCATCATCACATCTTTACTATTCCCCTATTTCTTGAAAAGAATTCTCCTTTCTACAGTGCGTATCTCTCATTCTTCTCAACTACAATGCGAATCTTACCATCCTCTGATGTATAATTTGTATTGGCACGAATCGTATCTCTGCTTTCAACGATGCAATTCTCAATATGTGTATTATCACCAATGTAAACATCATTAAGGATGATCGAATTTTTGATGGTGCAATTATTTCCAATATATACTTCCTTGAACAAAATGGAATTTTCAACAGTTCCATTAATGATACATCCACTGGAAACCAAACTGTTCTTCACATTTGATCCAACATTATATTTAGCCGGAGGAAGATCCTCAACTTTCGAATAAATGTCCGGATATTGACGGAAGAAATAATCCCTAATATCTTTGTTCAGGAAATCCATATTCGTGTTGTAATAAGAATCCACCGAAGAAATATTGCTCCAGTAGGAATCCATTGGATATGCATATATCTTCTTCACATTCTTATAACGGATCAATATATCCTTCACAAAGTCATAACGCTCTTCCTGCATAGATTTCTCGATCAGCTCGATCAACATACGACGGCGCACAATATATACACCGGTCGAAACAGTGGATGTTTCGGCATTGATCGGTTTCTCCTCAAAATCCGTGATCCTGCCGTCACCGTCAACACGGAGCACACCAAAGCGGCTTGGATCATCTTTGTCGGTTACATCTGCAGTTACAACAGTAAAATCTGCTTTTTTTGCAATATGGAACTCCAACACTTTATTGTAATCCATCTTATACACGCCATCGCCCGAAGCGATCACAACGTATGGCTCATGACTGTTCTTCAGAAAACTCAGGTTCTGCGCCATCGCATCCAATGTTCCGCGATACCAATAACTGTTTTCCGGCGTCGTTGTCGGCGTGAATACATACAGACCGCCCTGCTTTCTTCCGAAATCCCACCATTTTGAAGAATTCAAATGTTCATTCAGCGACTTTGCATTATATTGCGTAAAAACCGCAACTTTCTGAATGTGAGAGTTACTCATGTTGCTTAGTACAAAATCTATGCTGCGAAACCCTCCCGCGATCGGCATTGCTGCCGTTGCACGTTTATTGGACAATTCACGCATTCTGCTATTATTACCACCTGCTAATACTATTCCAATCGCTCTCATTATCTGTCACCTACCTTAATCAAAGTTTCACCGCCTGCAAGAACTCCGTCCGGATAATCTGATGGTTCCGTAACGCCTTTGATCGCTGTGTTTTTACCGATCTGCACGCCATCCGGAATCACGCTGTCTTCACCAATCGTTACAAGACCAAATGCATACACATCCGGTTTAACCTTATTTGGCAGCTCTTCTCCGACACCAAGCTTACAATCTTTGCCAACAGTTACATTCTCAGCGATAATCGACTTATCGACTATCGTTCCCGCTTTGATCGTAGTAGAACTCATAATAATAGAATCCCGCACAATCGCACCCGGCTCGATCGTAACACCCGAACCGATAACAGAGCTATGTACCTCTCCGTATATCTCTGATGCTTCACCAATGATCGCCTTATCAACGATGGCATCCTCTGCGATATACTGAGGTGGAATGCGATCACTCTTCGTATAGATCTTCCAAAATTCTTCATACAGATTGAAGACCGGAATGAGATCGATCAACTCCATGTTTGACTCCCAATATGAGCCAAGCGTTCCAACATCTTTCCAATAGCCATTGTATTCGTATGCAAAAATACGATCACCTTTCTCATGGCAATATGGAATAATGTGTTTACCAAAGTCACATGCCGGCTGATCCTTTAACTTGATCAACGCTTCACGAAGCACCGGCCAAGAGAAAATGTAGATACCCATCGAAGCAAGGTTGCTGCGAGGATGCTCCGGTTTCTCCTCAAATTCCTGAATCTGCTTATTCTCATCTGTGATAACAACGCCAAAACGACTAGCCTCTTCCATCGGAACCGGAATCGTTGCAAGCGTTACATCTGCCTTGTTTGCTTTGTGGAAATCAAGCATCACTTCATAATCCATTTTGTAAATATGGTCACCGCCCAAAATCAGCACATAGTCCGGGTTGTAATATTCCATATATCGCAAATTCTGATATATAGCATTCGCTGTACCTGTATACCACTCACTGCTGGTACTCTTCTCATATGGCGGCAAAATAGAAACGCCACCTACATTACGATCCAAATCCCAAGGAATACCAATTCCAATGTGTGTGTTCAGGCGTAGCGGCTGGTACTGTGTCAGCACACCGACTGTATCTACTCCCGAATTAATGCAATTGCTCAATGGAAAATCGATAATACGGTACTTCCCACCAAACGCTACCGCTGGTTTAGCAACATCAGCAGTCAGAACCCCCAACCTGGATCCCTGTCCACCTGCCAGTAACATTGCTATCATTTCTTTCTTAATCACGCAATCACCCCTTACTATGTATTTCTTAATGATTTAAGTATATCACAACCACTGTAAAATGTGAACAAATTTCATAAATTTTCTTTTGAAAATTGATATTTTTTATACATTTCATACAATTTTTTGCATAAAAAAACCTTATTTGACGAGTTTTTTACATTGTCCACCAGCTTTGTTTCAATTTTTAACAAATTATTTCTAAACTGTAAACACTATTTAATTTGCTTTTTTGCATTTGTGTTCTATAATAATAGAAAAGACTGACACAAGGATTGGTTCGCTGGAGCACATTTCTTGCAGGCAGGCCAATTTTACAAAATATGCCGCCCCACTTTTGGACGGCTTTTATATGGAGGGAATTATGTATCAAATTCAATTAACCAAACCATGTACTGCATATTTTATAGGCATCGGAGGCATCAGCATGAGCGGTTTTGCTGAGCTGTTACACGATGCCGGCTTTACCGTAAAGGGCTCCGACGCAAACCGCAGCAAAATTACAGAGCATTTACAATCCTTAGGAGTGGAAGTATTGTATGGTCAAAAAAGCAATAACATCACTTCCGACATTGACTTTGTCGTATACACCGCCGCTATTCATCCGGACAATCCCGAATTTCGCGCCGCCAAAGAAATGGGACTTCCTATGATGGAGCGTGCCGAAATGGTTGGACAGGTCATGAAAAACTATACGAATGCCATTGGCGTTTCCGGTACACACGGCAAAACAACAACAACTTCCATGCTGACACATATTTTCTTAGCCGCTAAGAAAGATCCAACGATCTCCGTTGGCGGTATCTTGGATGCGATCCACGGCAATATCCGTGTCGGCCATTCCGAGAATTTCATCACCGAAGCCTGCGAATACACCAATAGCTTTCTGAAATTCCATCCAACGGCAGGTATTATTTTGAATATTGATGCAGATCACCTAGACTTTTTTAAGGACCTGGATGACATTCGCCACTCTTTTCACCGCTTTGCAAAGCTCTTGCCAAAGGACGGTGTACTGATCATCAACTCCGATATCGAAAAGCTTGATGCGATCACAAACGATCTGGACTGCCGGATCATTACATTCGGCTTGGAAAATCCTGCAGATTACGAAGCAAAGGATATTACATTCGGCGAAGATGGCTGCGGTTCTTTTGAATTAGTTCGATTCGGCAAAGAAACCGGCATCCGCGTTCATTTGTCAGTAATCGGAAGACACAACGTAGCCAACGCTTTATCAGCCATCGCCACTGCAGAATATTATGATATTCCTATGGAGACGATCCAGGATGGGCTCCTCGCCTTCCACGGCACGGAACGTCGTTTCGAACAAAAGGGATCGTTCCACGGAGTCACCGTGGTCGATGATTATGCACATCATCCTACGGAGATCAAAGCAACGCTGCAGGCTGCTGCCAAGTTTCCACATAAGCGTCTTTGGTGCGTATTCCAGCCACATACATACAGCCGTACCCGAGCATTGCTGCATGAATTTGCAGAGGCGCTATCCCTCGCAGATAATGTTGTGCTTGCAGACATATATGCCGCCAGAGAGGCTGATCCCGGTGATATTTCTTCTAAAACTCTACAGGAAGAAATGAAGAAATTAGGCAAAGATGCTTATTACTTCCCGGATTTTGAACAGATCAAAAAATTTTTATTGGAAAATTGTATCGACGGTGACTTGTTAATAACTATGGGTGCCGGAAATATAGTAACTATTGGCGAAGACCTGGTCAAAGAATAGTTATCCACATTATCCACAATGTGACTGTGCATATCTCTGCACAATCCGTTGTGGATATTTTTTACACAATTAACATCAGATAAATGTTGAAAATCCGCAATCTTGATCATTTTGATACGAGTTATCCACATTATCCACAATTTAGTCCACAGCTTGAATGTGTATTTGTGTGCTATTTTCTTTCCAAAGAAACTGTGTTAAAATACAATTCGCACGGAAATATAACGTGTAATTTACTTTACATATACGGAGGCTGCAATGGATCATATATTACTTTGTACTAACCATATACCGCCGATCACAACGATATATAACAGCTTTATTGAAGATTATATGCCAGCTGCCAACGGCAGTTACGTTAAGGTGTATCTCTACATTGCGAAATGTCTGCAGGCAAAGGAAAGTAATTTTTCCATTTCCTCTCTTGCGGATCAATTAGAAAATACAGAAAAAGATATTTTGCGGGCGTTAATGTACTGGGAGAAAAAGGGGCTTATGTCCTTAAACCGCGACAAAGCAACCGGAGAGATTTTAGGACTCGAAATGCTGATCCCCTTTGCGGAACGTGATTTCGACACTTATGAAAACACCGCAAAAGAATCTGCTGCATCGCTAGGCGTAGATTCTGATCTCTCAGAAACCGGTGCGCTCGATAGACGCAATTCTGATTTCTCAGAAACCGGTGCGCTCGATAGACGCAATTCTGATCTCTCAGAAACCGGTGCGCTCAATAGACGCAATTCTGATCTCTCAGAAACCGGTGCGCTCGATAGACGCAATTCTGATTTCTCAGAAACCGACGCAGCGAACACATCAACTTATGAATCATCCGGAACCGACGCTCCTTCTAATGTCAATTCCGATGTTCACAGAGCAAGCAATTCCGCGCAGGAGAAGAATTCCTCTGCCGTGAAACCAATTCAAGTTTCTCCGGAACAGATTCAAGAATTGTCCGCCAACGAGGACTTCGTATGGGTATGCAATGTTGTCGAAAGCTACCTTGAACGCCCAATGAAACCAACCGAAATACAGCTTATTACCTATTTGTATGGTACACTGCATTTTTCCAGAGAACTGATCCTGCATCTCTACGACTACTGCATTTCTATGGGAAAGACCGCCTGCAATTACATTCAGACAGTCGCCCTGTCATGGCACGAGCAGGGGATCAAAACGCCGGAACAGGCACAGAATGCTTCTGTACGATATCTGGCTTCCTACAATGCTGTTTCCAAGGCTTTAGGACTTGGTCGCGGTCTTGCAGAAATCGAAAAAAAATATGTGGATCATTGGCAAAATGACTGGAATATGGATCTTAGTGTGATCTTAGAGGCCTGCAACCGCACTGTGCTTAAGCTGCACCACGCAGACTTCAAATACACCGAAGGGATTTTATCTCATTGGAATGAGCAAAATGTTCGCACATTACAAGGTGTAGAACAATCAGACCTGCACTATGCACAGACCAAAGAACAAAAAGAAAAGAAGAAACCTTCCACATCCGGTAAACAACCACCGCGCAATCAATTCCAAAATTTCAAGCAACGGGATGTCAGCAGCGAGGAATTACAGGAATTGGAGCGCAAATTACTTATGCAATAGTACGATCTGATGACAGACCGCAGCACATACCATCACGCAGCAACCAGGAGGAGACGCCATGGGAATATCCAACACACAATATCGCGATATCATGTTTCAATATGATCAGACGCGAATGAACAATCAGCGCATACTGGATAAGCGGTACGAAACACTTTTTGCTGAAATTCCGGAATTAGAACAGATCCAACACGATATTATGGACTTATCACTGACGCAGGCGCGCAAAGAATTGTTTCAGACCGAACCGGACCCAAAGAGCGAAGCTGAATACAGCGCAAAACGCGAAGCATTGCTGTCCCGCAAAAAGGCGCTGCTGTTACATCACGGCTATCCGGAAGATTATCTGCAAAGCATTTATACCTGTCCGGACTGCAAAGACACCGGCTATCAGAACAACGAACCTTGTCACTGCCTTAAAAACGCTGAGATCAAGGCTCTTTATGAAAGTTCAAATCTTATGGACATTCTGAATCATGAGAATTTTGACACCTTTGATGATAGTTACTACGATGACACCATCGTCAATGAAAATCTTTCTCTAACAGCCCGCCAAAATATTCGCAAGGTAAAAACGGTCTGTCTAGACTATATCAAGCACTTTGATGATTCCTATGACAACCTGATATTCTATGGTTCTACAGGCGTCGGCAAAACCTTTCTGACACACTGTATCGCCAAGAAACTTTTGGATACATCTCACACGGTGCTTTACTTGACTTCATTGCAGCTTTTTGATATTTTAGAGAGGAATAAGTTCCGTCATGAGGATATTTCCACTTCAAACGAACAAATTGCATATATGCTGCAAAGCGATTTGCTCATTATAGATGATCTTGGGGCAGAATTGGTCAATGGCTTTACGTCTTCTCAGCTGTATTATTTTATTGAGGAGCGCCATATCAACCATAAGTCAACCATCATCTCGACCAATTTATCGTTTCAGGAATTACGTGACCGATACAGCGAGCGTATTTTCTCACGTTTTATCGGTTTTTATCATTTCTTCTTAATAATTGGAGATGATATACGTCAGAAGGCTAGATTAACTGCCAAATAACATGATAACAATTATATAAATTCATACGGAGGACATTTTACTATGAAACGACATGACAAGTTAGCAGACACACTTCCTGTTGGTACCCTTGGTATCTTGGCGCTGGAGAGCAGCCACGACATGGGCAAACGAGTAAACGATTATATCGTTGACTGGAGAAAGGACCGCGCTGCACAAAATGCTACCGCATCTACCTTTGCAGGATACAACCGTGATTCTTTCTTGATTGATTCCGCCTGCCCGCGTTTTGGTTCCGGCGAGGCGAAAGGCATCATCAACGAATCTGTGCGTGGAGATGATTTGTATTTATTAGTTGATGTCTGCAATTACAGCTTAACTTATACCGTTTGTGGACACACAAATCACATGTCGCCGGATGATCATTATCAGGATCTTAAGCGTATCATTGCTGCAGTTGGTGGCAAGGCACGCCGCATCACTGTGATCATGCCTTTCTTATATGAAAGCAGACAGCATCGACGCAGTGCACGCGAATCCTTGGACTGCGCAATGGCATTGCACGAATTAACACAAATGGGCGTTGAAAGTATTATCACCTTTGATGCACATGATCCTCGCGTTCAAAACGCAATTCCTTTGAATAGTTTCGAAACCGTTCAGCCTACGTATCAATTCATCAAAGCACTTCTGAAGAACGTGCCGGACCTTAAGGTTGATGCAGATCATTTAATGGTGATCAGCCCGGATGAAGGTGCTATGGGACGTGCTGTATATTACGCAAACGTTCTTGGCATCGATATGGGTATGTTCTATAAACGTCGCGATTACAGCCGCATTGTTGACGGACGCAATCCGATCATTGCCCATGAGTTCCTCGGCTCTGACCTGCAGGGCAAAGATGTTATCATCGTCGATGATATGATTTCCTCGGGTGAAAGCATGATCGATGTTGCAACACAGTTAAAGCAGCGCAAAGCAAATCGTATTTTTGTTGCTGCAACATTTGGTCTGTTTACAAACGGCATGTCCAAATTTGATGAAGCACATGAAAAAGGCTTGATCGATAAGGTTCTCACAACAAACCTTGTATATCAGCCGGAAGAAGTTTTGTCTAGAGACTATTATGTCAGCGTAGACATGAGCAAGTATATCGCCTTATTGATCGACACCTTAAATCACGATCAATCCATTAGCGGTTTATTAAACCCTGCAGAACGTATTAATGCCATTTTGGAAAAATATGGACAGCGCTAATTAAAGCATAAAATCGAGAAAAGCAACAACAAGTTTCCTTAAAACGCTTAGACCGCAAGGTTTGAGCGTTTTTTTACAAATCGTTTTGAAAATTAAGATTTTTTTTATAATATGGACAAATTCTGTCCACATTTGCATGCTATTATTTATACATAGAAATCAAAGAGAACAGATTTCAAGAAAAGCAGTGAAATCAAAAGAAGCATTTGATTTCTACCAAACTAGCCGACTGACTTATGTTTGAGATAGATTCTTTTTCATTTTTTTCATTGGGCCTGTGGTAGCTCCCTCTGCCACAGGCCGACTCCTTTTTAAACCCCAGATCATTCTAAAGTAATTCGAGCGAGACACCTTAAATCAAGTGCATCGCTGCCATTTCTCTCTTTAAGATCTCCTTGTGAGCATCTTCCATCTCTGTCAAAGGTGCGCGTAATGAACCAACGTTTTTACCCATCATATTCATAGCAGCTTTTACCGGGATTGGATTTACTTCACAGAACAATGCATCACATAACGGAAGTGCATCAAGCTGCATCTTGGCACTCTGCTTCACATTTCCATTCAAATAATTCATAACCATCTCATGTGTATACTTCGGCGCAACATTTGACAACACAGAAATCACGCCTTTTGCTCCCAAAGAAAGCATCGGAATTGTCTGGTCGTCATTTCCGGAATACAGATCCACATTACCATCGCACAGGTGCAGAATTTGCGCTACAGCGCTGATGTTACCGGAAGCTTCTTTCACACCTGCAATATTGTCTACATCTTTAATAAGTGTAGCGATGGTCTGTGGTGTCATTCCGCAACCGGTACGGCTTGGTACATTGTATAAAATGATCGGTGCCGTGATCTCTGACGCAATCTTTTTATAATGTGCAATCAAACCATTCTGCGTTGCCTTGTTGTAATACGGAGTTACAACAAGCACACCCTCTGCTCCTGCCTCAGAAGCTTCTTTGCTAAGCTGTACTGCTGTTGCCGTGCAGTTAGAACCGGTGCCGGCAATGACCGGAATACGGTGATTTACACGCTCAATCGCAAAACGAATCACATTTGCATGCTCTTCTTCAGATAAAGTTGCAGACTCTCCGGTCGTTCCACAAATAATAATCGCATCCGTTCCCTCTGCAATCTGCCACTCCAAAATCTCATCTAGTTTGTCGTAGTTTACCTCCAAGTTCTCTTTCATTGGTGTGACCAAAGCCACGCCTGCTCCTGTAAAAATTGACATAATTTCCTCCATTCTGCTTTCGCTATTCCCAAATCGGGGTTCTGATTTTTAGATATTGGTTGTCGTTTGAGCATTTTCCCACCCATGCACTCACAGTTACCTTTTGCAAATGCCATTTTACGGGAAATTCGAGTTACCCAGCTAACAAAAAGAGGTGATACACGGGATGTATCACCTCTTTGAAGTATCTCTTCAAACCGATAGCTCTCCATCCTCTTGATGACAGTCATGTCGTTATTCACGCCATGCCCAAGAAATCTTGCTGCAGGACAAGCTTTCTTTCGGCACTGTTCCCTTTCTGATCTCATCTACTGCGCCTGACGCATCCGAAATCCTACTCATGAAGAGTGCGACCTCTATCTTTTTTACATATATGAGAATATCACTATCCTCTGCTTCTGTCAACGCTAACTTATGCTTCCTAGCACTAACTTATATTTCCCAGCATTATGCTGTCAATGCTAACTTATGCTTCCCAACAGTATACCAAGCCAAAAACCTCATGCTCTTTATTTATCCCACTGAGCAATAATTTCCTGTACCGCAGCCAAAAAACGATCCATTTCCGCATCCGTTCCAATGGATATTCGCAGATAATTGTCAATGCGCGGATTGGAAAAATACCTGACAAAAATGTGCTGCTTGCGCAATTCTTCAAACAAATGTGTAGCTGGAACGGTTTTATGTGTCGCAAAAATAAAATTTGTCATCGAATCTCCAAACGTAAAACCAAGCTCCGTAAGTGCTTGTTTGGTGCGCTCTCGTGTTGCAACAATCTTCGCTGTAGTCTCCTCAAAATAATCCTGATCTGATAACGCAGCAACGCCAAGTGCTACGGATAAACGAGTCATCGGATAACTGTTAAACGAATATCGAACGTCGTTCATTGCCTTGATCAATTTCGCATTACCGATTGCATGACCAATACGCATTCCTGCCATAGAGCGAGATTTTGAAAACGTTTGTACTACCACAACATTTTCATACTCGTCCACCAGCGGAAGTGCTGTATAACCGCTAAAATCTGCATATGCCTCATCAATTATAACAACAACATTCGGATTAGCTTCAATGACTGCGCGCAAAAACTCCTCACTTTGACGAATACCCGTCGGTGCATTTGGATTGGCTATCACGATACCGCCATTTTCGCACTGATAATCTTCCAATCGAAGTGCAAAGGCATCGTCCAAAGCCGGACGCTCATACGGAATTTGAAATAATTCTGCCCATACATCATAGAACGAATATGTAATATCCGGGAACAAAATCGGTTTACCCGAATTAAAAAATGTCAAAAATGCAATAGCAAGTACATCATCGGATCCTACTCCTGTATACACCTGATCTGCCTGCACATGATATCTTTCTGCCAGCGCATTGACTAAGTCTGTCGATGCCGGATCCGGATATAATCTCAGGCTGTCGAGTTCAAACTTCTGCAGTGCTTCTGCCACCTTTGGTGATGGCGGATATGGATTTTCGTTAGTATTCAACTTAACCATGTCCGGCAAATTAGGCTGTTCGCCCGGAACATACGGCTCTACTTTGCGAAAATTATCTTCCAATCTACTCATGTCATACCTCTTTTCCGTCTATTTCTGTCGTCCAATTAGAATTGTTACACTTATTTACTGATAACACTCAGCCAGCTTCTTAAATGCCGGGAGCGAGCGCTCAATCATCGCATGATCCACACAATAAGCAATCCGCACATAACCAGGACACATAAATGCACTTCCCGGAACCATCAAAATATGAAACTCTTTTCCTTTGGCAACAAATGCCTTATCATCTTCCTTAGCCTTAACCCAAAGATAAAAAGCCCCTTCCGGTTTAGCACACTCAAAGCCATACTCTGTCAGAGCATTGTAAAGCAGCTTTCGGTTGGCATCATAGGCTGCAACATCCGTTGTCGCATCCAGACATTTTGATACCGCAAGCTGCATCAAAGATGGTGCATTTACAAATCCTAAAATACGATTCGCAACATTTGCTGCACAAATAACATTTTCAAAATCATCTACCTCATCCGGAATCACAAGGTAACCAATACGCTCACCCGGAAGAGACAGAGATTTACTATAAGAATATCCTACAATTGTATTACGATAATACTTCGTCAGATATGGCACTTCTACGCCATCATAAGCAAGCTCACGGTATGGTTCATCTGCAATAAGGTAAATCTGCGTTCCGAACTCTTTTTGCTTCTCCTCCAATACTGCTGCCAATTTCTGAATCGTTTCTTCTGAATATACTACACCGGTAGGATTGTTCGGATTATTGACTATCACTGCTTTCGTCTTTGCCGTGATCTTCTTTGCAAACGTCTCAAGATCGAGCTGAAAAGAAGGTACATCTGCCGGTACAACTACCATTACACCGTCAAAGTTAGCTACATAATTATTATATTCTCCAAAATATGGTGCAAATGCGATTACTTCATCGCCCGGATCTAACAATGTTTTAAGCGCAACATTAAGACCACCTGCAGCACCTACTGTCATAATGATATTATTCTGAGAAAACTTTGTGTCAAAGCGGCGATTTAAGGACTGTGCAATTCTCTCGCGCACTTCCTCGTATCCGGAGTTGTTCATATAACCATGCACGAAATTCGGTGCATCCTCATTCAATGTCTCAATAATGGCTTCTTTAACCTGTTTTGGAGGCTCTACGCTTGGGTTTCCAAGACTGAAATCATAGACGTTCTCTGCGCCAAACTCAACCGCCATCTTCTTCCCTTCCTCAAACATTGCTCTTGTAACCGAGCTTCCCTCAACAAATTTCACCATTTTTTTTGCTATCATATTATGTACCTCTCTATACTTTGATTTTATTACAACGAGAAAATATATACACAATGCCGGTCACCCGGTTACACATAAAACGTATATCAAAATACCGCCTACGTAAGTATTTCTATGTCTCGCCGCATCTTACTCGTACTTTTTATTATATGCCTACGGATATATTCATGTCAAACCTTTCCCGTCATAGAACACAGTAATTCCATATAAATATATTTTTCATTCTAGCGAATAAAGCAGACAGCCCCACTTCACCAAAAGCAAAGCCAGCGCTTTGCTTTGCAAGAATTGCTAAAGCAATTCTTGGCGATGTTGCACTACACAACAGCAGTTTCCTATTAATTAATAAACAAAGGTGCCAAAAAAATTTTGACACCTACTCTTTAAAATATAAAAATGCGCGATCAGGGGTTCGAACCCTGGACACCCTGATTAAGAGTCAGGTGCTCTGCCAACTGAGCTAATCGCGCATATCTGACATATCAATGTCAGCAACTCGTTTAATATATCACACTTTCGCATGGAAAGCAAGTGTTTTTTTACATTTCCCACTTTTCCAACTTTTTCAATTCACCCTTTTTGAACAAACATCCCAATAACCTTATCAAGAGCAGCTTCAGATGTGCGCAGGTTGAGTTTCTTACTCTAACTTTCCATACCTCAAATCCTCCACAACCACCTATTGCTTATTATGTCGGCTATAAATAGAATACCTTGCTTCCAGGACTTCGAGTTTCCGAAGGGCATGTAAATCAATCATCAGAGACAACAAAATTTAGAAATCACCAAAAACGAAAATGCGGCAAGGCAATTACTATAGTTCTCGGATGGCAGAAAGCACTCTTTGGTGACTGCAAAATGCAATATAGTCATTGACATAATAAGCAATATGTGGTGAGAACAAGAACTTCCGGTATGGGAAATTTCAGTTTCTTAATAAAATCTTAAACAAATAGCATGTTGAATTTTAAGATTCATTTCTCTACAATAGAACTATGCAAGATAAATCTTGTAAGGAGGCAATAAATATTACGGAGGGAAACATGTACCAAATATTACTGTGTGACGATGAAAAAGATATCGTTACCGCATTAGAAATCTACTTACGCAACGACGACTATAAAATTTTCAAAGCCTACAATGGCGCAGATGCACTCAAAATTCTAACAGAAGAGGAAATCCATTTGGTTCTTCTGGACATTATGATGCCTCATATGGACGGCATCGCTGCACTCACGAAGCTACGCGAATTTAGCAATGTTCCTGTGATTTTGTTAACCGCCAAAAGCGAAGATATTGACAAAGTGCTCGGTTTAACAGTCGGCGCTGATGATTACATAACAAAACCATTCAATCCCATCGAGCTTCAGGCACGTGTTAAATCACAGCTTCGCCGCTATATGCAGCTTGGCGGCGGCAAAACGCAAAGCGATGTTTATTCTGTTGGCGGTATCGTATTAAATCCAATTACCAAGGAAGTCACGTTAGACTCTGATCCCATTGCGCTGACACGCATCGAATACAATATACTGTTATTTTTGATGCAGCACGTCGGACAATCCTTTACACCACGTGAAATCTACCAAAACGTATGGCACGACAATGCTTATGGTGAAGAAAGCACTGTCGCCGTACATATCCGACACTTACGAGAAAAAATCGAATATAACCCGGCAGAACCACGTTATTTAAAAGCAGTGTGGGGACGCGGTTATAAACTGGATAACAATTAATATTTTGGAAGATCTGCGTCATAACAATGCGATGCAGGAATGAAGTGATCCACTTCAGATTGGAGGAGTATATGAAAACAAATCACCAAATCCAAAAACGGCAGATCGGTGCTATTGCCATTGCGATGATCACCGGTACCGGTCTGATCCTTGGTATTTTATTGTCGCTATTATGCTATCAACTTGGAATGTATAAAGACCAGTCCAAGAAAGAAATCTTGAACAACAAGTACGATCTGTTGACGAAATATTACGAAGCTACCATCATGAGCGAGATCAACAAAAAGAAAGATGAAGATGCCGTTGCCAACAAAAAAAAGATCACCAACTTCAAATACAGCGTGTTCGGCGTATGGAATACGGAAATTGATGCTCAGCCATCGTCTGCACATCTGTATCACACTACATTTACCGACACAAAGGCAACACGATCTGTACCGGATCCAAATCTTGCTACGATCCTGCAAAACAACATTACCACAGATTATGACGGAACAGATGTCGATCTATACCGAAAACACTCTACAACAATAGACCAGATTCAATGCACTACCAATGGACTGTTGTACTATCGAACCAAATCACAATACTATTTTCCGGTCAGGACCGTCGAAATTCCAACCGCCTTCGCTGTGGTTAAGGCTAAAGGAGTAGCAAGTGCCAGAAGTTCATTGACCTTTAAATATTCCAAGCGCCGGAGCTGTTACGTCTGTGTAGACAAAAGCTATGAGAACTTGAATATACGTAATTATATCCATGACGTGAATCCCGTTCGCATCATATTAGATGATATTCCTTATTATACCAAAGATATTGAAATGCGTGATATCAAAAGCGATCGTATGGCAGCCTCTTGGCAGCTTACCGATCCTGTGGTCTATTGGGGCTCCGAGGAAAGTCAGTTTCCTGCATCTGAGTTTTTATCAAAATCAGATGCCGCCATTTATTATCTGGGTGCCTACAACCATCCAAAGACCGCCACACAAAACGGCAGGCAGATTCCATTACAAATGGTTCACGCAACCGTATACTATAGCATACAGGCCACGGACGACACACACTTCTATTCCATCAGTTCCAAAGTTTCTACTCCTGTAGACACTTCAAAGCATGACCTGTTTGCTTACACGACCAAGCTTGTTAACACATTATATCCGATCTGCTATGCCATTCCTTTGGTAACGGCATTATTATTGATTGCTTTACTTGGTGCATTATACCAGTGCTGCCACCAGACAATACTGCTAAAGTCATCCGGGAAACCTTCCTTCACGACACGCATTCCCTTATTGGTCTATCTCAGTAGTATGACCTTTATATCGGCTTGGGTTGTCTACTTTATAAGTTTCTTATTGCTGCGCACACTACAGTCCAAGAAATTATTAATGAGCGGAAATCTGCTTCTCGCCGTTGGCGGAATAGTGCTTTTCTTCTTCCTGTTAAGCTCTGTTTTCGTTAATCTGGGTGAACGGCTTGGTACCAAAACGTTCCGCAAATACACAGTATGCCACGGCGTTATGCAGCTGTTACGTCGTATTAAATCCAATCTGACCCACAACTTGAAATGGGCGTCAGAGTTTATCGGCACACATATACATTTAGCAGTGAGGATTGGCGTCGTATGGATCGTACTCACGCTGATCGAACTGTTTGTGATCGGCATAACCGACATGAATACGGATCTTGAAATTATTGCCTTTGCTATTTACAAAGTTGCAGAAGCATTGTTTCTTCTATTCTGTGTGGAACAATTTACCAAACTGACAGATGCGAGCCGCAGTCTCGCCGAAGATGCTCTGTCCACCAAATTGGACACCTCAAAATTGTTTGGACCTTTCCGCCGCCACGCCGAAACACTGAATCGACTGCAGGACGGCATCCAAATAGCAGTGCAGGACAAGATGAAAAGCGAACGTTTTCGAACAGAATTGATCACAAATGTGTCACATGACATAAAAACACCTTTAACTTCTATTATAAATTATGTAGACTTGTTAAAAGCAGATAATCTGTCGGAGGAAGAAAAGGCGCAATACTTAGATGTCCTTGATCGTCAATCCGGCAAGCTAAAAAAGCTGATCGAGAACCTGATCGAGGCCTCCAAAGCATCAACCGGCAATCTAACCGTTTGCCCGGAACCTTGCAACTTAAATATACTGCTGGCACAAACTGCCGGTGAATTTACCGACAAACTAACTCAAGCAGGATTAGAATTGATCATTCGCAAGCAGCAAAGTACCCCTATGATCGATCCAAACGTCGATAGCGCAGAGCTGCCGGATCTTGTCATTACCGCAGACAGTCGACATCTCTGGCGCATATTCGATAATTTAATGGGTAATATATGTAAGTATTCACAACCCGGCACCCGTGTTTATATCGATCTCGCCACAGCCGACCAATGTGCACAGATCACTTTCCGCAACACATCGCAATACCCTCTGGAACAGAGCACCGATGCATTACTGGAGCGTTTCGTACGCGGTGACAGTTCTCGTAGCACACAAGGTAATGGGCTTGGCTTGTCCATTGCTAAAAATCTGGCCGAGTTAATGAATGGTACTCTCGCATTGCACGTTGACGGCGATCTGTTCAAAGTGATCGTTACATTTCCATTGGCCATAGAGGAGGAATACAATTGAGTATAGAAAGCAGATTAAAAACAGTTCGCAGAAATACAGGAAATCATAAATCAGAATCGGCTATGAGCAAAGAAAACCTTAAGAAAAACAAGAAAAACTATTGGTTTTCCATAACCCTCATCGCACTTGCATTATTTTGTGTGGGGGCAGCATTGCTGTACTCGCAAAAGCTTTTGGGCGAAAAACTCTCCACGTCCAAAGCTCCTGTTGCTTCCTGCACAGCACGATACGGCTCTCGTTCCATCTCAAAAGTGCAGTTTCTCAAGCGTGATATGCTGCTCGATAAAGACAAGACATCCATCAATTGGCTCAAAAGCATCCGGGCGGCACAGCGCAAAAAGAACATCAAGCATTTATATGACGAATACAAAAACGTCGGCATTTTTCAGGTGACCGAAGATGTGAAATACAATTCTCTCTTTGCAACGTATAAGTTAAAACTGTTAAAGAACATCAAGTCGACGCATCCTTTGCAAGTTGGCAATACGATCAATGCTTATACTTTCGACAGTCCCTGTTTGGATGCAAATTCCGTTTCTGCCGTCTATAAAAGCAGCAACATTACACCTTTGCTGCGCAAGAATGAATGTTATCTCTTAGTTTACGGCGATCCGGCAGGACCAGGCACACTAAACACTCTGCGCTCACATGGTGCCAAAAACGGCACTTACTACTGTCTGGATTACGGAACACTGTTCGATACCGGTCTGCGCCTTTCCAAAGAGAAAAATCTGACAACGATCAGACCCAAAAAGGTATATGACACCAAAGAACTGCAATCCTTTGATCTGTTCTGCGGAAGCAAAACCATCCTTAAAGAATGGTATCGTGCGAAAGATGCTGTATTGACTTATTATGTGGGCAAAAACTATGACAAACAATTTTGAATCGGTGATTGTTTATAAAGACTTTTCATTACGCATTTTTATGTTTTTTAGTTTTTTGTAATTTTTTTCAAAAAACGCTTGCATTTCGCAGGTTGCTTTGCTATAATATATTTCGTTGTAAAACAATACGTTTTGCGCGATTAGCTCAGTTGGCAGAGCACCTGACTCTTAATCAGGGTGTCCAGGGTTCGAACCCCTGATCGCGCATGAAAGTCCCAATTTGACAGCACGGACTGTTGGGTAGGGGCTTTTTTTGTTGCTCTTTTTAGGCAGATTTCTTTTATAGCACTATGGCTACCATTTTCTTTCGATTTTAATAGTATCCTTTTAGGTATGTTTCTTTAGCAGTGCCACGCCGTAAGCTTTGATCTGTGCCGGCACAAGACGCAGCAGCCGATTTATCATCCCCGGAACCACAACTGCCTTATCCGCATTTAATCCTTCCCACGCCTCTTTTGCAACGCGCTCCGGCGACATTGCCCAAATTGGCGTCTTAGCTCCTGTTTTTTCAAAGAAATGTGTTCGTGTAGAACCCGGACACAGCGTACACACCTGAACGCCCTGTTTTTTTGCTTCCAAGCGGATCGCCTGACTATATTGGTAAAGATAACTCTTCGAAGCATAATAAGACGCCGTATACGGTCCCGGTTGAAATGCACCTACGGATGCTACGTTCAAGATTTTTCCCGAACCACGTTTATACATGTCTCGCAGACAGCATTTACACAACTGCGTCGGTGTTACCACGAGCAATTGAAGCATCTGTTCCTCTTTTTCCATATCCAGCGTATGCGCGGCACCTACCATCCCAAAGCCTGCGTTATTGATCAGCACATCAACCTGCCAGCCGTCTTTACTGATCCGATCATACAATCGTCCTGCCGCTCCCTGCACCGCAAGATCCTCTGCGTATATCTCTACTGCTAAATTGGGCTTTACACGCAGCAATAACTCTTTCAAGTGCTGCAAACGCTTCTCACTGGAAGATACCAGCAACAAACGATATTCTTTCTTCGCTAATAACTTTGTAAACGCTAAACCGATTCCTCCGGTAGCACCTGTGATCAATACTGTTTTCTTCATGGCACGTCCTTCCTTTCCTGTTCACACATATCACACGGATAATATTATTCGCCTATATTAACACATCCTCCATCCAAAAGCATATATTATAGTAAACCACTCAAACTTCCCATACCTCAAATTCTCCGCAGCCACATATTGCAAATAAGGAAGGAGATGTATCTACAATGTGTCTAAAACAATGGATTTCCCGACGCTTTTGCTGCTGTCAGGGTTTTAACCGCCGCATCGTTGCAATGAAAAAATCATGGGATGAAGTTAGCTTTCTCTTGATGACCGCCAGCAAACATTGCGCCTGCAGACGCCGAAAAGGCAAATAGCCCTTCATTGCAGACATTCTATGCAAATACTGTTTTGATTCAGACACATTATACAGAGACGTCAATGTTCCTGTATAGAGAAAAAACGGACCATTTGCATGATCCGTTTTCCATCATTCGTTTATCCTTTTCCCGATAATTCGGGATGTGAATCAACATTAAATTATTTAAGAGTAACCTTAGCACCCTCAGCCTCAAGCTTAGTCTTGATGTCCTCAGCCTCATCCTTAGAAGCGCCTTCTTTAACAACCTTAGGAGCGCCATCAACAACTTCCTTAGCTTCTTTCAAGCCAAGACCAGTTACTTCACGGACAACCTTGATAACCTTAACCTTGTTAGGACCAACCTCTGTCAACTCAACGTCGAACTCGTCCTTCTCAGCACCTGCATCAGCGCCAGCACCTGCTGCTGCAACAACAACGCCTGCTGCTGCGGATACACCAAACTCCTCCTCGCAAGCCTTTACTAAATCATTTAACTCTAAAACAGTCATGCCTTTGATAGCATCAATAAATTCCTGTGTAGTCATTTCGTTTACCTCCATAAAATTTGTAATAATCGTAATTTTGTGAACCAATTGGTTCGTTGTTTCATAAAATTGCGACGCACAATGCGTCATCTGCATTGCATGAATTATGCCTCTGCAGCACCGTCACCCTTCTCAGCGATCTGATTAAGAACACGAGCAAGATTGGTGATAGGGGACTGTAAGGAACCAAGCAACTTGGAAATAAGTTCTTCTCTGGAAGGAATGCTTGCCAAAGACTTGATGCCATCAATGTCATAAAGTGTACCCTCTACAACAGCACCCTTGAACTCTAATGCCTCAGCCTCTTTTGCTACGTTATTTAATACGCGGATCGGAGCTGTTGCATCTTCCTTAGAAATAGCGATTGCAGAAGGTCCATCCAAAAGGTTGTCCAACTGTGCGAAATCTGTTCCCTCGAAAGCACGCTTCATCAGTGTGTTCTTGTAAACTTTGTACTCGCATCCTGCCTCTCTAAGTCCTTTACGAAGCTTTGTGTCCTGCTCCACTGTAAGTCCACGATAATCAACGAGAACAACAGTTGCAGCACCATCAATCTTAGCCTTAATCTCATCAACGATAGGCTGTTTCAACTCTACTTTTGCCATGAGTGTATCTCCTTTCTATGGGTGTGCCCCATTATTTTATGGGATCATATCAGATCTGCCGATAACCGGCTCTGGCAAGATCCCTGCACTGCACGCAAAAGTTCTAATAAAAAACCTCTCTACGTAGAGAGAGGAGTAAAATTATCATATCAGATACTTCATCTTCCTCGGTAGGCGGCTATAATCAGACTTACGCGGAAATCCGCACCTACTGTCTACGGCAGTGAGTTTTACTTTTCGCAAAACCTTTACTACATTAGCACACAATTTCGCAATTGTCAAGCATTTTTCTATTTTCCCTTTCAATTCACCCTTTTTGAACAAACACCCCAATAACGTTATCGAGAGCTGCTTCAGATGTGCGTAGTTTGAATCTATTACTAATCGCGCGCCTTGCGGTTAATGTACTCCGTCTTATATTTGGAATACACGATCGTTTGGTCGTGATACAACCCGTAATACCCGGAAAGCAAATAGCTGACACTGATCGCGATCATAAAAAACGGAATCCCATGATATCCAAAGAGCTCGAAAGCGATCAATAGCGACGTGATCGGGCAGTTGGTCACTCCACAAAATACAGACACCATACCAAGCGCAGCGCAAAGCGACGGCGATAATCCAATCAACTGTCCAAACAAGCAGCCAAACGCCGCACCGACGCAAAAAGATGGCACGATCTCGCCTCCCTTGAATCCCGCCTCCAACGTCAACGCTGTAAAAATGATTTTCCACACAAAAGCAAGCGGAACGACATGTCCGGCAATCGCCCTCTCTATGATCGGCACGCCCGCCCCCATATAATCTGTAGTATGTAACACTATCGTCAACGCCACGATCACCAAGCTGGAAACCACGATCCTTATATATGGATTTTTGAGCTTATCCCGATAAAAATCTCCCAACGAATGCAGCGTCACACAAAAGATCACACTTACCGCCGCACAGCAAACAGCGAGCAGGATTACTTTTATGCTTGGCACAATCAAAAAATCCGGTATCTTCTTTATAAGAAATGTATCCGGTCCAATCCCCATATGTCTTGCAAACTTTGACGCAATCAGCGACGCAAAAACGCAGGGAACCAACGCTGCATAATACATAACACCTACGCTGACAACCTCCATCGCAAAGACCACGGCAGCAATCGGAGTCCCAAAAATAGCCGAAAACGCAGCACTCATACCACACATAACAACAATGCGGCGATCCTTTTCATCAAAGCGAAACCAGCGGCCAAGCTGATTACCGATACTTCCGCCCAACTGCAAAGCTGCACCTTCGCGCCCTGCCGAGCCGCCAAACAAGTGCGTCAGGGTCGTAGAAATAAAGATAAGCGGTGCCATTTTGAACGGCAGCTCCGTTTCCGCATGAATTGTGGAAAGTACCATATTTGTCCCTTTATCATTTTTATAATGAAAAATATGATACAAAAATACAATAACAATACCAACAAGCGGTAATAGCAGGATCATCCATGGGTTTGCTGTCCGAAACTGCGTCACCAATTTCAAACATTCCGCAAACAATGTGCTGAATGCACCGACGACCAATCCTGTGATCGACGAAAATACAGCCCATTTGGCAAATACTTTTAGATTATGATATATTCGGCGAACGTAAAATTTCACCATCGCCATTTGTCGTGATATCGAATTCATTCTCATCCTCCATATTCTCCCGGTCCGGAATGTTACAGCCGGACACCCCCCGTACTTTCAAACCTTTGGTATTATGCTGCTTTCATTTGCACACACTTTTCTATTATATCTGTATTTTTGATGTTTTGCCAAGTCTAAAACCGATTTTGTATTGACTTTTTCTAATATTATTTTTATAATATCAATAATGATTACTATTTAAGGAGGTGTGCTTATGCAACGTGTTCGGCATAGTAAACAGCGAGATGCTATCAAAGCATATCTGCTCTCAACAACATCACACCCTACCGCAGAAGCCGTCTACGAGCAGTTGCAGAACGACTTTCCAAACATCAGTCTTGGAACCGTTTATCGCAATCTGAATTTTCTCGTAGATCACGGCGAAGCACTTCGCTTAGACATGGGAGATGGCAACGACCACTTCGACGGCAATGTTATGCCTCACAACCATTTCTTCTGCCGCAAGTGCCACCATGTTTTAGACCTGGAAATGGACGGCATCAATCACATTGACGTGATTGCCAATGCAGGATTTGACGGCATCATCGAGGGACATACGATTTATTTTACCGGGCTTTGCCCAGACTGCGCACAGGCTAAAATGCCGTAAAACATGGTGCAGAAAAGTTTTTGATAATTTTTTTCAAAAAACTGTTGACATTATCAGATCAGATGATATAATGAGTCTTGTAAATGATAATCATTACTATTTAAGAAATTCTTAGATAGTATTCAACAACAAATAACTTGAGATGACAAAGGAATGCATAGCAAGCGAAACCTTTGGATATCTTAAACAACAATTACAAAGAAAAGGAGATTACAATTATGGCAAAATGGGTTTGTACAGTATGTGGTTATATTTATGAGGGAGATCAGGCTCCGGAAGAGTGTCCGGTTTGCCACGTTGGCGCAGACAAGTTCAAGAAAGTAGAGGGCGAGCTTACACTTGCTGCAGAGCATGAGTTCGGAATCTATGACAAAACCGTTAAGAATAATCCTGATATCAGCGATGAAGACAAGAAATTCATCTTCGATCAGTTGAAAGCAAACTTCGATGGTGAGTGCTCCGAGGTTGGTATGTATCTTTGCATGGCACGCATCGCACATCGCGAGGGCTATCCGGAAATCGGACTTTATTGGGAAAAGGCAGCTTACGAAGAGGCTGAGCACGCAGCTAAATTTGCAGAGATGTTAGGATCCGATCTGGAAAGCAACATGACAGCTTCCACCAAGAAGAATCTCGCTTGGAGAGTTGATTGCGAGTTCGGTGCAACAGCAGGTAAAGTTGATCTTGCTACTTGCGCTAAGAAAAATAACTTGGATGCGATCCATGATACCGTTCACGAAATGGCTCGTGACGAGGCTAGACATGGCAAGGCTCTTAAGGGACTGCTTGAGAGATATTTCGGTTAATGCAATCTGAAAAATAACCGTTGAATTTTATAAGATAAGGGGCAAGGATATTTCCTACCCCTTTTTTTATTTTCTGGCGTTACGCTCCCAAAAAACACCGTCTTCATAGCCTTGAATCGATGCATCTGTCTCAGCCATTTCCAGCCGTTTCTGCGCCCATGCCCCATACAACGGATTCTGCTCAATTGCAACAAACTTTCGCCCAAGTTTCTTTGCCACGACAGCCGTTGTCCCCGATCCCGCAAAAGGATCCAAAACAACATCGCCTTTGCTGCTGCTTGCTAACAGCAGCTTTGCCAATAATTTTTCCGGTTTTTGGGTCGGATGTGCCGTGTTCTCCGGCATAGACCAGTATGGAATTGATATATCATCCCAAAAATTTGACGGACAGGTATTTCGAAAACGCCCCTCATCCGTTTCCTCCCAATCCTTAGGATTTCCATCTACCCGATACGGAGCCAGGACCCGTTTACGCACTTTCACCTCATCCAAATGAAACGTATAATCTCTGCTCACCGTCGCAAACCAAATATCTTCCATCCCGTTTTTCCAATTGGATTTCGCGCCGCGTCCTTTTTCGCGCTGCCACGTGATCCGATTCTGCACCAAAAAATATTCCTGAA
>ERZ773216.241-NODE-241-length-77905-cov-4.142877_pt1 | contig 77905 bp, 66 predicted proteins | sample MGYA00511259_ERZ773216 | MGnify/ENA primary metagenome ERZ773216 (study PRJEB29015, sample SAMEA2737764) | human gut metagenome | biome: human gut; feature: human-associated habitat; material: faeces | place: China | collected 2012 ... | reverse complement strand
GATGCACCCGCCGCCACCGTTGTTGGCGATGTTGCTGAGGAACTGGTCATCAAAGCCGGAGTAAACGGTGAAGGGCTTTCCCTCTACCGCCCGGCACACCATGTTGGTGTGGCCGGGGGTGGATACGGAATCCTTCAGTCCGATAATGTTGGGGTTCGCGTCGATCAGGCGGCGGATCGTCTCCGGGGCGATGGAATGTCCGGTGCGGGGCGGGAAGTTGTAAAGATACAGGTCCCCCTTCACGTCCTTAGCCAGACGGTCATAGTAGACGAAGAGCTTTTCCTGATCCATCTCAAAATAGTAGGGGCTGATGACCATGGGCGTGTAGCCCAGCTCATACACCGCGTTGGACAGGGCCAGCGTATCGGCATAGCGGATGCAGCCGGTACCAGCCAGCAGCTCCACCCGTCCGTTGACATACTCCGCATAGAAGCGGAAGAAGTCCAGACGCTCCTGCTCGTTCAGATCCGGGAACTCTCCGGCGGAGCCCAGCACAAGAATGCCGTCCAGCCCGCCCTCGATCAGGAAATCGATGACTTTTTTGTTGCCTGCGTAGTCGGGCTTTTCCTCTTCGTTGAAGATCGTGACAACAGGCGCGATGATCTTTGCCATAGAAATCCTCCCGGTCAGCCGGCCAGCTTCAGCACGCCGAACACCAGTGTGCTGACGGCCATCATGGCAAGGCCGTTGATGGCCTCGTAAACCAGCAGCTTCAGCCGCTCGCTGATCTCCATGTTGACGCCGCCGGCGCTGACATGGAAGAAGGAGCCGTGGGGCAGACCATCAAAGACGAAGCAGCTCGCGTGGGTCATGGCGGCAGCCGCCAGAGGTGTTACGCCGCTGGCCACCACGGTAGGCCCAAAGATCTGGCTGGCAAGGGTCGTACCGGCTGTGGCGGAGGCGGTAGCCGCGCCCATCAGCATACCGGAGATGGAGGCCAGCATGAATCCGGGCAGGCCCAGAGTCTCAATGAAGGAAATGATCACGTCCTTCAATCCGGAATTGGAGATGATGCCGGACAGAGCGCCGGTGCCGACCAGCAGCATAGCAACGCCGCTCATCTTGGCGAGGCCGGCATTGAAGTAGTGGCCCATGTCCCGGGCCTTGCCCATGGCGATAGCGCCCACGATGCCGCCTACCGGCAGGGCGATCAGGGGATCGATGGTGATCCCGGCAATGGGACGCAGCAGCAAGATGGCGATGGTGACAACGGGACCGCTGAGTGCCGCCCACAGGGGAGGCAAATCCTTATGCTGCGCGGCTTCGCCGCCGATGTCAGCCTCGGTGATCTCCGTGCCCCGCATAGACAGGCGCTTTGCCAGCAGAGAGGTCACGATCAGCGCGGTGACGGCGGGGATGACGCCCACGGCGATGATGGAGGTCAGGGGCAGATTAAAGGCCTCGGCGGCCGCGATAGCGTTGGGGTTGGGGCTCATGACGTTGCCCGCGCGGACGGCGCCCAGCTGCGCCATCAGCACGCCCATCTTGTGATAACCCGCCCGGCGAGCCATTTGCAGAGCAATGGGAGCCACGGTGATGCAGGCCACGTCGCCGAACACGCCCACGGTAGTCAGCAGCCATGTGGCCAGCGTGATGGCGATCAGGCTCCGCTTGGCACCCATCTTATTGATGATGGACTCGGCAATGCGTTCAGCCGCACCGCTCTCAATGAGCGCGCCGGCCAGAATACCGGCCGTAACGATACGGATGATCGCGGAGACGATGCCCTGCGTGCCGGAGATGATAAAGCTAACGGTGCCGGTGAGTCCGGCGCCGCCTACCAGACCGCCGATCACGGCGCCGAAGATCATGGCATAAGTGGGCTGTACTTTTTTCAGGATCAGCACAATGGCGACGGCAAGGGCCACCAATGCGCCCAGAACGGAAACGGTAACTCCATCCATAGTCGGTTTCTCCTCCTAATTCAAATTACAGGTGGTCAAACTTCATGACGCCGCCCTCGGAACCGGAGGCAGCCAGCTTGCAGTATAGGCCCAGCCAGCCCTTCTTGAATTTGGGCTCGGGACGCTTCCACTGCTTCAGACGGGCCTCGATCTCCTCCTGAGGCACCAGCAGCTCCAGCTTCTTGCTGTCCACGTCGATCTCCACCAGATCGCCGTCATGGACGATGGCGATGGGGCCGCCCTCAGCGGCTTCGGGAGAAATATGGCCCACAAAGCAGCCGTTGTTGGTGCCGGAGAACCGGCCGTCGGTGATCAGTGCGGTGGTCTTGGACAGGCCGCGGCCGTAGAGGTACTTCATGGCCTTGTACATCTCGCGCATACCGGGGCCGCCCTTGGGGCCCTCGTAGCGGATGACCACCACATGACCGTCATGGACCTTACCGGCCAGAATGGCCTCCTCGGCGGCCTCCTCGGAGTCGAAGCAGATGGCCTCGCCCTTGAAATGATGCAGGCTCTTGTCGAACGCGCCGGGCTTGGTGATGCCGGTGTCGGGAGCCAGATTGCCCCGCAGCACCGCCACGCCGCCGGTATAGCCGAAGGGATCGTCCAGCGTGTGGTTGACAAGGCCCGTAGCGGGATAGAGGTACTTGTGGTCACGGATATTCTCTGCCAGCGTGTGGGCGGTGACGGTCATAACGTCCGTCTCCAGCATGGACTGGAGGTTTTCCATCAGGCGAGGCACGCCGCCGTCCCGATAGAAGTCCACAATGCTGTACTTGCAGGAGGGGTTCATCTTGGCGAGCTGGGGCGTGGTATCGGAGAGGGTGTCGAACTCGTCCAGCACCTTGATGCCCAGCTCCGCCTCATAAGCGATGGCAGTGAGGTGCATGACGGCGTTGGTGGAGCCGCTCATAGCGAGGCAGGCCTTGATGGCATTTCGGATAGAACTGTCGGTGATGATCTGGCGGGAGGTGATGTTCTTCTCCACCAGCTCCATGATCTTCACGCCGGTCTCCTCCGCCTTCATCATCCGAATGGAAGAGGTGGCGGGAGCGGTGCCGCCGTCCGGCAGGGTCATGCCCATGGCCTCGGCCAGTGCGCACATGGTGTTGGCGGTGCCCAGATAGGAGCAGGAGCCGCAGCCGGGGCAGGCGGTGTTCTCCAGAGAGACATACTCCTCCTCGGTGATCTTACCGGCGGAGAGCATACCGTAAGCCTCGGTGCTGGAGGTCTGGTCGGCCTGACGGCCGTCGAACTCCACGCCGCCCTCCATGGGGCCGCCGGGCAGGAAGATGCAGGGAATATCCAGACGGGCAGCAGCCATCAGCATACCGGGAACGATCTTGTCGCAGCTTCCCAGCAGCACCAGACCGTCAAACAGGTTGATCTGGGCCATGGATTCGATGGAGTTGGCGATCAGCTCACGGGAGGGCATAATGAAGTGCATGCCGTCATGTCCCTGGCCCATGCCGTCGCAGCCGCCGATCACGCCGAACTCAATGGGGGTGCCGCCGGCCCGGTAGATGCCGTCCTTCACCCGCTGGGCGACCTGACGCAGGTTGTAGTGACCGGGAACGCATTCGCTCCATGCGTTGGCAATGCCGATGATGGGGCGCTTCAGGTCCTCGGTGGTAAAGCCCATGGACTTGTAGGTGGCGCGGTAGTACTGGTTGCTCAGGCCCTTCAAAATATGTTCACTGCGGTACATAAGGCAGTTCCTCCTGTATTCCGTATATCAGAATTTTGTAGTTGCGCAATGCGGGAGCGCCGGCAGCTCCCTTTTTTGCTATCTGCCTGCATTATAAAATCCGCAAAGAGGTATTACAAGTCATCAAAAACGCTTTCTACTTTTTTACAAAATTTTTTTAAAATTTGCATAATTCAGCGAAAATTCGTAAAGACGCAATGGATTTCCGTTAATAAGTCGGGTTTTTTCGTGAAAGGTCAAAGAAAAGTCATCCGATGACTTTGGCAAAAAAAGAAAGCTGTCTCAGAATCGCACACCCCAAAACAGCTTTCCCAAATATTATTTTGTTTTCTCTGACCGCTCCTTCGCGTGCTTGATCACGATCCGGTTCATCTCCAAATGCAGGGCCACGGCCGCCCGGGCCGCCTGGGGGTCCTGATCCAGAACGCCGTTGAGGATCTCCTGGTGGGTATCGACCGTCGCGGTCAGCAGCTCCTTGCGGGTGATATTGGCGATGGAGACCACCGCCGCGTCGATGATCGGCATCAGCGGCTCTACCACCATGTTGTGAGAGCATTTCGCAAGATACCAGTGAAACCGCATATCCTCGATCAGATAATCCTCCCCCGCCTGAATTCTTCTCCGCACAGCGTCGCAGTACTCCGTCAGCCGTTGGCCTCCTCCTCTGTGCGGTTCCGGGCAGCCAGCTCCGCGATCGCCGGTTCCAGCATCAGCCGCACGTCCGTCAGGTCCAGCGCCAGCTGGATCCGGTCCTCAATGGCATCCAAGCCCAGCGGATCGGCTTTCAGCGGCATCAGGGACGCCACATAGGTACCGGAGCCGTGCTTGACCCGCAGGACTCCACGGGATACCAGCAGCTTCACCGCTTCCCGGATCGTTCCCCGGCTGACGCCGAACCGGTCCGCCAGCTCATATTCATTGGGCAGCTTTGCGCCCACCGCCAGACGTTCATCCAGAATATACTGGAAAAGATGGTCCTCAATGCGCTCCGTCAGCGCTTGATTTTTAATATTGGTCAGTCCTGCCATCATTCGCTCCTTTTAGAGAAAGGGTCCACTCGTGCGTTCTGTTTCCCTTGTATTCTACCATACTCACATAGGGAAAACAAAGAAAAATTCAACGGTCAGTTCACCGTTTTGCATCTAGAATATGGTGATCTATCCGCAGGTGCAAGCAGCGGTGCGCAAGGCATCCACCGCCGGTGCGGTGTTTCCCACGGCTCACGCCTGTGCGCAACAGCGTCTGCACGAAAAAACGGCCGACAGTTTGACTGCCGGCCGGGAAACTCTATATGTTTACCGCCCTCTTAACGGGCAGTGATTCACTTACGCCTCTGCCGGGCAGTCCGCCAGAGCAGCCTCATCGGCGATGACGATGACATCCCGGTGGAGCTGCAGGATCGACGCCGGGACCTGAGGCGTCACGGGGCCGAAGAAGCTGTTCCGGATGGCCTCCGCCTTGTCCGCGCCGCTGGCGATCAGCAGGACCCGCTTGGCCTGCATAATGGCCTGCATACCCATGGAGTACGCCTGCCGGGGCACCTGCGCCTCGTTTTCAAAGAAGCGGGTGTTGGCGGCGATGGTGCTCTCCGTCAGGGTCACCTGATGGGTACCGCAGGCAAAGCAGCTGTCCGGCTCGTTGAAGCCGATGTGAGCGTTGCGGCCGATGCCCAGCAGCTGAAGATCGATGCCGTTATGCTCCTCGATGATCCGGTCATACCGGGCGCACTCCAAAGCGCTGTCGGTCTGGGTGCCGTCCGGCAGGAAGCTTCTGTCCGCCGGGATATTGATATGATCGAACAGATTCTCCTGCATGAAGCGGCGGTAGCTCTGGGGATGGTCCCCGGACAGGCCGCAGTATTCGTCCAGGTTGATGGAAACCGCCTTCCCGAAATCCAGCTCGCCCTTCTGATACCACTCAACCAAATGGCGGTAGGTGCCGATGGGGGTGGAGCCGGTGGCAAGGCCCAGCACGCTCTTGGGGTTCAGGGACACCTGCGCGGCGATGATGTTCGCAGCCTTCAGGCTCATGTCATCATAATTTTTCGCACAAATCAGTCTCATAGGACCTCCTTCACAAACTTCCGATTTTCCGGTTGTATTTCTCTCACGGACAATTATAGGGGCCGCGCCCGTTCCTGTCAATACGGCGTTCATCTGCCGATACGGCCATTTCTGCGGCGCTTCCCCTGCTTGCCCCGGCTATTGACAAGCTCCGACCTTTCTGCAATACTCATCTTTAGCTGGCGGAGCTTCGGCATCTGCCGGACCGGACGGGAGGAAACATGTTGAAACAAACTGTGTGTTCCCGGGAAGCACCCCTGCTCCCCGCGATTCTTCGCTTTTCCATTCCCCTGATGCTGACAGGGATCTTGCAGCTGGCGTACAACACGGCGGATTCCATCATCGTGGGCCGCTATGCGGGCCACGCTTCTCTGGCGGCCGTCGGTTCCACCACCTCTATCATTTTCCTCATCATCACGCTGTTCAACGGCGTCTCCATCGGCGCGAACTACATGGCCGCCCGGGACTTTGGCGCCCAGGATGACAAGGGTCTGTTCCGGACGGTACACTGCGCCGCCTTGCTGAGCGTTATTCTCGGACTGCTGGCCTGCGTGTGCGGGCTTCTGCTCTCCACCCCCCTGCTGCGCTGGGCGGACGCCCCGGAGGACGTTCTGCCTTTGTCGGTGCTGTATCTGCGGATCTACTTCTTAGGCGTCCCCGCTCTGGTGGTCTACAACTTCGGCAGCGCCCTGCTGCGGGCGGTGGGCGACACTTTTTATCCCCTGCTGTTCATGATCGTCTCCGGCGCGCTGAACGTCGCGCTGAATCTGCTGTTAGTGGTGGTCATCCCTCTGGATGTGGCCGGCGTGGCCATTGCCACCTCCGTCTCCCAGCTCCTCTCTGCGGTGCTGGTGACGGTCCGCCTGTGTACCTTCCGGGGGCCGTGCCGTCTGGAGCTGCGGAAGATCCGGCTGTATCCGGACCGGACGGGCCAGATGCTGCGGCTGGGCTTCTCCGCCGGGCTGCAGGGCGTTATTTTCTCCGCGGCCAACGTGATGATCCAATCCGCCATCAACTCCTTCGGCTCCGTGGTCATGGCGGGCAGCTCCGCCGCCTCTGGCATTGAGAACTTCATCCACACTGCGCTGAACACCTTCTACCAGTCCGCCATCACCTTCACCGGCCAGAGCATCGGGGCCTCCGATCCCCGCCGGGCCGTGCGGGTCTTTCGGATCAATCTGGCCCTGACAACAGGGCTGGGCATTGTGCTGTGCACACTGGCCCAGATCTTTCAGGCGCCCCTGCTGGGACTGTACGTCCAGTCCACCGATCCGGCCTATGACGCAGTCATCGCCGCCGGTGTGGTCCGGGTTCTGGCCCTCAGCCGGTTCCAGTGGGTCGGCGGCCTGATGGAAACGGCCTGCGGCACCCTCCGGGGTCTGGGCCACTCCATGAATCCCACCGTCACCACCCTCATCGGCGCGTGTCTGCTGCGGGTGGTCTGGCGGTACACCGTGTTTGAAGCGGTGGGCACCGTGGAGAGCATGTACTGGTCCTATCCGGTCAGCTGGCTCCTGACTTTCCTGATCCACTTGATCTATCTGGAGCGTGACCGCCGCAGGCTGATGGTGGAGAACACGGCCGCCCGATAAGCAGCGGCTCCCATTCCGGATTTTTATATTTCTCATAAGAGGAATTGCGTTTTGGCAAAACTGCTTTTTGTGTGTCACGGCATTATTTGCAGAAATCTCTAAAATCCCCTGTAATATCAAGGTTTTTCAGGCTTGAAGGTAGTGCTACTACACCACTACTACACCAGTGAGTCTCGATGTGACAAAAATTTTGAGATCGAGGCCAAGTTTATAGATAATATATTTCCTGATTTCATTTTCGATGGAGTCCGGATTTCTATATCCAGAAGCAGCATTTCCTGTGTCGGCAAAAAGTACAACAATTTCGTTTTGAATGCTATTGATATTTTTGCCGATGGCATGGTATACTATGTAATAGATTAACGTGGTTTTTTGATGGATTTTATGGTGGAGGATCATGGATGCGATATCTTTCAGTTGCTGAAATAGCGAAAAAATGGGATGTGTCCGAGCGCAGTGTTAGAAATTACTGCGCCCAGGGGCGTGTGAACGGTGCGTTTCTTACCGGCAAGACATGGAACATTCCGAAAAACGCAGAAAAACCGGAGCGTACCAACAAAAGAAAAGAAGGACCAATTACTCTGTTGGATATTCTGAAAGAGCAGAAGGTAAGTAAATATTCCGGTGGGATCTACCATAAAACGCAGATTGATTTGACATACAATTCTAACCATATGGAAGGAAGCCGCCTGACCCACGATCAAACCAGATATATCTTTGAAACCAACACCATCGGCGTAGAAAAAGAAGTGCTGAATGTGGATGATGTGATTGAAACAGCAAATCACTTCCGCTGCATTGATATGATTATCGATCATGCAAAAGCAGCTCTAACGGAGAAGTTCATCAAAGAACTTCACTTGTTTTTGAAGAACGGCACCAGTGATTCCAGAAAAGATTGGTTTGCTGTTGGCGAGTATAAGAAATTCCCGAATGAAGTCGGCGGCAGGGATACAGCCCTTCCGGAAGAAGTTGCCGATAAAATGAAGGCCTTGCTGACAGAATATAACGCCAAAGAAGAAAAGACCTTTGAAGATATTCTGGACTTTCATGTGAAGTTTGAGCGGATCCATCCGTTCCAGGATGGCAACGGCCGTGTGGGCAGATTGATTATGTTTAAGGAGTGCCTGAAATACAATATCGTTCCGTTCATCATTGAGGACGATCTGAAGATGTTCTATTATCGTGGACTAAAGGAATGGGACAACGAAAAAGGCTATCTGACAGATACCTGCCTGACTGCACAGGATAAGTATAAAGCGTATTTGGATTATTTTAGGATTGTATATTGAAATTGAACAAAACAATATGATGTGTGGGGTGAATACATGCTTATTTATGCAGGCACAAAAAGTGATTTTATGGTTGATACAGAGAATGATCGTTTGGAAACAAAATTATATGAAAATATTAAATTAAAGATGAACCGAACGACAGGATTAAGTGAACTGAATGCCTGGCGGAATTCATTAAAAGAAATGTATATTACATTGAATGATTCCGATATTCCAAAGGATGCTGGTGTGGCGATTGAATATAATATTCCTCAGACTTCAAAACGGATAGATTTTCTTATTTCTGGTTATGGATTGAATGGAAAAGGAAATGTTGTTATTGTTGAATTGAAACAATGGGAGAAATTAACAGCTATTGATGGTCAGGATGCAATTGTTGAAACATATACGGGTGGAGCGGACCGAAGAGTTGTACATCCATGTTATCAAGCCTGGTCTTACGCAGCGTTAATCAGAGATTATAACGAATATGTTCAGGACAACGAAATCGGTCTTCATCCCTGTGCGTATCTTCATAATTATCCAAGAATCGAAAATGATCCATTGGATAAAGAACAATATCAGGATATTATGAAAGAGACTCCTGCATTTACTTATGGGCAAAGGGAAGCTCTTCGTACATTTATCAAAAAGCAAATTGTAACAGGTGACAAAGAGGATACACTGCTGAAAATTGAACATGGAAAAATTAAACCTTCTAAACAACTTCAAGATGCACTTTTAAATATGCTTAAAGGGAACCAAGAATTCGTTATGTTGGATGAACAGAAGGTTGTATATGAAAGTATTCTTGATTATTCTTGTCAGTGTCAAAAGATGGCAAGAAAAGAACAATTATTGTAGAAGGTGGTCCCGGAACCGGAAAAACAGTCATTGCAATTAATCTACTGGCTGAACTCACGAATCGAATGCAATTTGTTCAATATGTTTCAAAAAATGCTGCACCGAGAACAGTATATCAATTCAAATTAAAGGGACACATGAGGAAAAACAGTGTAGATAATCTCTTTAAAGGTTCCGGAAGTTATACCGAAGCACCAAGAAATTCAGTCGGAACATTACTAGCTGACGAAGCCCACCGGCTTAATGAAAAATCCGGTATGTTCCAAAACATGGGAGAGAACCAGATAAAAGAAATCATTCATGCCGCTGCTTGCAGTGTGTTTTTTATTGATGAAAGTCAGAGGGTTACATTATCAGATATTGGAAGTGTAGCTGAAATAGAAAAGTGGGCGGCTTTGGAAAAATCAGAAATTATAAAAATGCAGCTTGTTTCTCAGTTCCGCTGTAATGGTTCTGATGGATACCTGGCATGGTTAGATCAGGCATTGGAAATCCGTGAAACAGCAAATTATGATCTTGACGGAATTGATTACGATATTCGCATCTGTGATACACCTGCAGAAATGGAAGCAATTGTGCTTGAAAAGAATTGCGCAAGAAATAGAGCAAGAATTCTTGCAGGCTATTGTTGGAACTGGCCGAAGGATACCAGAAATAATACAAATTTCCATGACATCAAGATTGGAGATTATTCCATAAGCTGGAATCTAAATGGTGGAGATGCATTTGCAATCAGTGAAGAGTCAGTTCATGAAGCCGGATGTATTCATACATCGCAAGGTTTGGAATTCGATTATACGGGTGTTATCATTGGCGATGATATGCGATTTGAAAATGGGAAAGTGATTACAGATTACACAAAACGTGCAAAGACCGATAATTCCTTGAAAGGAATAAAAACACTAGCGAAGAAAGATAAAGAAAAAGCAGATCGGGTTGCAGATGAAATTATAAAAAATACATACAGAACACTCATGACAAGAGGAATGAAGGGATGTTATGTATATTGCACGGATGTTGCCTTGGCGCAACATTTTAAGAAACTGTTAAAACAAAAATGATAAATAAGGAAGAAATGTGGTGTTATACAGTTGATTTGTAACTCATTTTTACACCTTTTGCTAACGATATTATGCTAAACCGGGTTATGCAAAAAAACAAAAATTTACAAAGGATTACAAAGCCCGAAAAACCAAGAAAAACTAAGAAATGCGAGGTTATGCAACAATGATAAAAGTACTATTTGTCTGCCACGGCAATATCTGCCGTTCCACAATGGCCGAGAGTGTGTTCACCTACCTGGTCACTCAGGCTGGCCTGGCATCCCATTTTGAAATCAATTCCGCGGCCACCAGCCGTGAGGAAATCGGTAATCCGCCGCATTACGGTACCGTAGATAAGCTGCGTCGGGAGCATATTCCACTGATCCCGCATCATGCGCGTCAGATGACGGCGGCGGATTACCGGTATTATGATTATCTCATCGGTATGGATACGGCAAATATCCGGAACATGACCAGGATTGCAGGCGGGGCGGATAAAGAACAGAAGATTTTTAAACTGCTGACATTTGCAGGCAGTGGGCGTGATGTGGCAGATCCTTGGTATACGGGGGATTTTGATGCGACGTTTGCCGATGTTATGGCTGGATGCAGCGAGCTTCTTGAAAAGATACGCAGAGAGGAAAATATTTAAATGGGAAAACGGATTGTTCTTTTTAACGACCTTCCGGGTTATGGTAAGGTAGCTCTGGCCGCCATGGTGCCGCTGTTTTCGCGTATGGGACATTTCCCTTATCAGGTACCCACTGCGGTGGTTTCCAATACGCTGGATTTCGGAAAGTTTCGGATTCAGGACATGACGGACTACATGCGGGATACCATAAAAGTGTGGGATGAGCTGGGCTTTGATCCGGACTGTATCTGTACTGGATTTGTACTTTCGGAGGAGCAGGTGGAACTGATCAGAGATTATATTCGAAGCAGGAAGCCGAGAATCGATGAGATACAGAATGTGGACAATGGCCGTCTTGTCATGGTAGATCCGATCATGGCGGATGGCGGAAAGCTTTACAATGGAATTGGCATGGAGCGGGTTGCGGCCATGAGAAAACTGGTCAGCTACTCGGATGTGATGGTTCCGAACATGACTGAGGCTGGCTTTCTGACGGGAATCTGCCCGGGCAGGGAACGGGCCTCGGCGTCAGAACTGCGGGAACTGGTTGACGGGCTGCACAAGTTATCCGGGAAATCGGTGGTCATTACCAGCGCACAGGATTCTGAAACGGATGAACATCTGGTTTGCGGGTATGACCACAAAAGCGGACAGTATTTCCGTGTGCCGTTTACCTTTCTCCCTGTCCGGGTTGCCGGAAGCGGAGATATTTTTTCTACAGTTATGACTGGAAAACTATTAAACGGAGAGAGTCTGGAGGCGGCTGTGCGGGAAGCTGTACGTGTCCTGACTACGCTGATACGGGAAAATCAGAGTCATTTGGATGAATACAAAGGTATTCTGATTGAGCGTTATTGGGAATTACTGGATGAGAACAATTAGCGGCACAGAATATAGCGGAGTGGGATCTGCTGTGTGAAACTGTGGCGCAGCAGATCGGATATTGTGAAATGAGTCGATGGAAAGCATTGGCAGCAGAAAATCAAAATCGGGAGGAAACTTGGAGTGCTTAGAAATGTGAGTCTGGAGGAAATTTCAGACGGCAGATTATATGGGTTGAATGATATGGCGAAGCTGGGCTGCAATGACTGTGCGGGCTGTTCGTCCTGTTGCCGAGGAATGGGAAACACGATTGTGCTGGATCCCTACGATGTCTGGCGGCTGACGGGTGGTTTAGGTGTTTCGCTGCAGCAGCTTTTAGCGGGGCATCTGGAACTGAATGTGGTGGACGGGATCATCCTGCCAAATTTGAAACTGGCGGGTGATTCGGAACAGTGTACCTTTTTGAATGACGCAGGGCGATGCAGCATTCATCCGTATCGTCCAGGTATCTGCAGGCTGTTTCCTTTGGGGCGGTATTATGAAGAGGACGGATTTCATTACATTCTGCAGATTCATGAATGCGAAAAAACAAATCGCAGCAAGGTGAAGATCCGCAAGTGGATGGACACGCCGGATATGGAGCGGTATGATGCCTATATTGCGGACTGGCATGCATTCCTGAAACAGCTGCGGATTCGTATCGGCGCAGAATTGGATGGAGAAACTGCGGTGAAAGCAAGCGCGGATGGCGCAAACGAAACGCTATCCCCTGATCTCGCAAAATCTGTCAGCATGTATATTTTGCAGCGGTTTTATCTGCTTCCCTATGACACCAGCCGGGACTTTTACAGCCAGTATGAAGCCCGCATAGCCGCGGCAAAAGAATGGAGTGAGAATCTATGAGCAACATCAATGACACAGGCAGCATCAACGGAACAAACAGTATCAACGGCACAAACAGCATCAACGGAACAAACAGTATCAACGGCACAAACAACATCCATGGTGCAGACAATGCTGAAAACACCGTAAAAACCGGCCTGGTATTAGAAGGCGGCGGAATGCGTGGGATGTATACCGACGGTATTCTGGATGTCTTTCTGGATCAGGGACTTTCCTTTGATGGAGTGATCGGAGTTTCGGCCGGAGCTATCCATGGTTCCAGTTTTGTGTCTGGGCAAAGAGGCCGGAGCATTCGTTATTATAAGAAATATATCCGAGATAACCGGTTTATCAGTATGCGGAATCTGGTCCGGACCGGAGATATTGCGGAGGTGCAGTTCTGCTATCATGATCTGCCGGAGAAGCTTGATCTTTACGATTACGATGCCTTCAACCGTTCTAAAACGGAGTTTTATGCAGTCTGCAGCAATGTGGAGACTGGAAAGCCGGAGTATATCCGCATTACAGATATGAAAAATCAGATTGATGTGATCCGGGCATCGGCCTCCCTTCCATACGTTTCCAGATTGGTGAAGACAGAAGGGATGAAGCTGTTGGATGGCGGCTGCACGGACAGCATTCCTCTCATGAAGTTCCGGGAGATGGGATTCACAAAGAATGTGGTGATCCTGACCCGGCCGAAGGGATACCAGAAGGAAGCGGAGCAGTTGGCTATGGCGAAGCTGTGTTACTGGAAATATCCGGCCTTTGTGGAGGCGCTGTCTCACAGGCATGAGTGCTATAACGAGAGTTTGCGGCAGATTGAAGAGCTGGAGAAAATGGGTGAGATTTTTGTGCTGCGTCCGGATGAGCCGCTCAAGATCGGGCGGCTGGAGCGTAGCCCGGAGAAACTGCAGCAGGTGTATGACATCGGAAGGCGGGATGCGCTTATGAAGATGCGTGACCTGAAGCGCTGGCTGGAGAATCATTAGGCAGATCGAAACTGGATTGACAGACCAGAAGCACAGGTCAGGCATTCAGATAACAGAAAACCTGCAATCAGGCCAAATAAGCTATAGGAAATGCCTATGACTTTTATATTATATATAGTATTTTACAAATACTGAAAAAAGATGCATAATAAAGCCATCAAAGGAAATAAAGCCGAAACGAATCAGAACGGATTCAGAATAAAAGGCTTTAACGCAATAAACCACTCAATTACAGGAGGAGAGTTCGTATGGTAAAGTTACATGATGGCGGTGTTTATCTCGTTAACGGTGAGACCCTGGTTCCGGAGGCAGAGGCTGCAAAGATTGAGCAGATGACTGGAAAAACAGTGGCGAAGGAAGAGGCTAAGAAAGGTACTATTGCGTACGGTATCATGAAAGCGCACAACCAGTCCGATAACATGGATAAGCTGCAGATCAAATTTGACGCGATGGTGTCTCATGATATCACCTTTGTTGGTATTATCCAGACTGCTCGGGCATCAGGAATGGAGAAGTTCCCGCTTCCTTACGTTTTAACCTGCTGCCATAACTCTTTATGTGCAGTTGGCGGAACCATCAATGATGATGATCACTATTTTGGCCTTTCTGCGGCAAAGAAGTATGGCGGTCTTTTTGTTCCGCCGCACGTAGCAGTATGCCATCAGTACATGCGTGAGTGCTTTGCAGGCGGCGGCAAGATGATCCTGGGCTCTGACTCCCATACCCGTTACGGTGCACTGGGTACCATGGCCATTGGTGAGGGCGGCGGTGAGCTGTCCAAGCAGCTGTTAAAGCAGACCTATGATGTTGCTTACCCGGGCGTTATCGCAATTTACTTAACCGGAAAACCGCAGCCGTTCGTTGGACCGCACGATATCGCACTGGCTATCTGCGGAGCTGTTTACAAGAATGGCTATGTAAAGAATAAAGTAATGGAGTTCGTCGGACCAGGCGTTTCTTCCATGACTACTGACTACCGTAATGGCGTGGATGTTATGACCACCGAGACCACCTGCTTGTCCTCCATCTGGAGAACCGATGATGACACCAGGGCATTCCTGGAGAAGCATCACCGTGGCGATGAGTTTAAGGAGCTGAATCCGGAAGCAGTTGCATATTACGATGGCTGCGTAGAGATTGACTTAAGCACCATCAAGCCGATGATCGCACTGCCGTTCCATCCGTCTAATGCTTTTGAGATTGATTACCTGTATGAGAATCTTGAAGACATTCTGCGCGAGACCGAGAAGGCAGCTGACCAGGTTGCAGAGGGCAGAGCACACTTTACCTTACTTGACAAAATTACCAAAGATGGTAAACTTCAGGTACAGCAGGGTATCATTGCGGGCTGCGCAGGCGGTAACTACACCAACGTGGTAGAAGCTGCACACGCATTAAAGGGCAAGAACATCGGCGATGGCGAGTTCTACCTGTCCGTATATCCTTCCTCCCAGCCGGTTTACACCGATCTGGACCGCAAGGGTCTGTTAGCAGACCTGATGGATGCAGGCGCGATCATCCGTTCCGCATTCTGCGGACCGTGCTTCGGCGCAGGCGATACCCCGGCCAACAACGCGCTTTCCATCCGTCACACCACCAGAAACTTCCCGAACCGTGAAGGCTCCAAGCCGGGTAACGGACAGATGTCCGCAGTTGCCCTTATGGATGCACGTTCCATCGCTGCAACCGCAGCAAACGGCGGTAAGCTGACTTCCGCAGAGACTATGGACTGCTGGGGCGATATCCCGGAGTACAACTACGAGGATCGCGCTTACAAGGCAAGAGTTTACAATGGCTATAACAAAGCAGAACTGGATTCTGAGCTGCGCTTTGGTCCGAATATCAAAGACTGGCCGGAGATGGAGGCACTTTCTGAGAATATCCTTTTAAAGGTTTCCTCCAAGATCCTGGACGAAGTAACTACCACTGACGAGCTGATCCCGTCCGGTGAGACCTCCTCCTACCGTTCCAACCCGTTAGGACTGGCTGAGTTCACCCTGTCCAGACGTGATCCGGAGTATGTAGGCCGTGCGAAAGCAGTTCAGGCTATGGAGAACGAACGTCTTGCAGGCAAGGTAAACGCTGAGATCGCAGAGGTGATCAAGGTGGTTAACACCATTCCGGGCCAGGAAGCTGTCAAAGCTGAGGACGTTGAGATTGGTTCCACTATCTACGCAAATAAGCCGGGTGACGGTTCTGCGCGTGAGCAGGCAGCATCCTGTCAGAGAGTACTGGGCGCTCTTGCAAACATCACCCAGGAATACGCAACTAAGCGTTATCGTTCCAACTGCATGAACTGGGGTATGCTTCCGTTCCATTTAAAGGGCGAGCCGGCTATGTTCGATGTAGATGATTACATCTACATCCCGAATATACGCACCGCATTAGAGGGCGACTTAACCGACATCCCGGCATATGTCATCAAGAACGGCAAGGCAGAGGAGATTCACCTTTACATTCAGCCGATGACCGAGAATGAGCGCAGGATCGTAAAGGCTGGCTGTCTGATTAACTTCAATAGAAACAGATAAGATTCCCACCGTTTTACGGCTTGTCTGTGACTATATAAAACTCCTTATATAAGTGTAAGAGCAAAGCGGAGCTGTCTGAAAAGGCAGCTCCGTTTTGCGTTGCGCAGAAAAACAGCGTGTGGAAATGATTTATGAAAAAATTAGCGGGAGATGGAGGAAAATGCATGACAGGAGAGTCCCAATCGATTTTCCTGGATTTCTGCGTTGTTTTTTCGCTTTTCCTGAGGTAATATATTACATAGAAAATGTGACATCAGGAGGAAACAAACATGGCTTGTACAACGATTCTTGTAGGAAAACATGCATCTTATGACGGCTCCACCATGATCGCCCGGAATGATGATTCCGGCTCCGGTCATTTTACACCGAAGAAATTTGTGGTAATTCACCCAGAGGAGCAGAAGCGGATATACCGGTCTGTATTATCTCATGTGGAGGTAGAGCTTCCGGAGCATCCGTACCAGTTTATGGCAGTGCCGAATGCGGTAGCCGGAAAAGGAATCTGGGCAGCCAGCGGTGTGAATGAAAAGAACGTGGCGATGACTGCCACCGAGACCATCACCTCCAATCCCAGGGTGCTTGGCGCAGATCCTCTGGTGGAATACCAGCCTGCGGAGGACGGGAAAGAGGAAGTGCCGGGCGGCATCGGTGAGGAGGATATTGTATATCTGGTCCTTCCTTACATCAACAGTGCAAGGGAAGGTGTGCTTCGCCTGGGAAGCCTGCTGAAGACCTACGGAACCTATGAGAAGAACGGCATTGCGTTCCAGGATCAGGATGAGATCTGGTGGCTCGAGACTATTGGCGGTCATCACTGGATCGCGAAGAAGGTTCCGGATGACCGGTACGTGGTGATGCCGAACCAGTTTGGCATGGATGAATTTGATCTGGAGGATGCGTTTGGCGAACAGAGAGAGCACCTTTGCTCTGCAGATTTAAGAGAGTTTATCGAGAAGAATCATCTGGATCTGCGTCTGGATGAGGAAAGTGTGTTCTGCCCGCGGGATGCATTCGGAAGCCACACCGATTCAGATCATGTATACAATACGCCGCGTGCCTGGTATATCGAGCGCTGCTTAAATCCGCATACCTTCTCCTGGGATGGCGCAGACGCAGAGTATGGACCGGAGTCCGATGATATTCCCTGGAGCCTGGTGCCGGAGAAAAAGCTGACCGTAGAGGATGTCAAATACGTGCTTTCCACCCATTATCAGGGAACACCGTATGATCCGTATGCCCATAGCGGAGATCTTTCGGAGCGCGGCAAATACCGTGCGGTTGGCATTAATCGAAATGACTTTGTGGCTGTGATCCAGATGCGCCCGGATCAGCCAGAGGATGCAGCCGTGATCCAGTGGCTGGCCTTTGCCTCCAACGCTTTTAATGTGCTGGTGCCGTTCTACGCGCGGATTTCTGAGACACCGGATTACCTGGCCAACACTACAAAAGAGGTTTCTACCGATAACTTCTACTGGAACAGCCGCCTTATTGCGGCCATGACCGATGCTTCCTACGGAAAATCCATCGTCCATGTGGAGCGTTACCAGTTGGCAGTCCAGTCCGGTGCCTATGCGATTCTGCATAAGTATGACGCGCTGATGGAAAGCGCGAAGGATCCGGAGGAGCGCCGTATTCTGCGGGAGGACGCGAACCGGGAAATTGCGGAGATGTTAAAGAAAAAGACAGCAGATACTCTGGATAAGGTTCTGTTTGAGCTGAGCAGCCAGATGAAGAATGCCTTTTCCAGATCGGATAACTAACGGATGCGGGAGAGCAGTATGAACGAGAGAGAACTCCGTTATATGAAATACATTGCAGAGGCCGGGAGCATCCAGAAGGCGGCGGTGCTTTTAGAGAAGAATCCGTCTTCCTTAAGCCGCGCCGTGCACCGGGTGGAGGAGGATATGGATATTATTCTCTTTAAGCGGACTCCGGAGGGAGAGGTTTATCTGCAGGCAGCAGGTGAGATCCTTGCAATGTATGATGAACTGAAACAAGACGCAGCAAAATAAAAAATGCAGCCGGAAAAGCTTAAGCTTTGTCTGGCTGCATTTTTTGTTTGAGAAACCGGATAAATTCTTTGGAGCACCGGGAGAGCAGACGACCGTCCGGATAGCCGATGACTAACTTCCACGATGCCTGCAATGCCGGCTCAAGTGGGTAACAGGCCAGGTTGTCTACACCGGAAAAGAGATTTAAATAACTGTGCGGGAGAAAGGTCACTCCCATGCCCGCGGCTGCCAGACGCTTGGCGGTTTCCATACTTTTAGTGGTGCAGCGGATGTCAGGCCTGATGGAAAGCTGCTCCAGAATGGAATCTGCAACCTGCCGCAGTTTTTGACGGCTGGCTACCATAAGGAAGGACTCTTTTTCCAGAACCTTTAAGTCATAGATGTTTAGCGGACGATAATCCGGAAAGTTATATTTTCGTGACAGGGCAAGCGGCATGACCAGATAGAAATCATCTTCTGCCAGAAGCTCATAGTGGATTGCTTTATTGGGTGTCTCGTAGTGCATGACGGAAAAGTCCAGTTTGCCGGACAGCATAAGCTTGTCCAGCTCCGTGGAGTTGTTTTCCTTAAACTGCACGGAGATGTCCGGGTAGAGCTCCTGAAAGGCCGGAAGTACCCTGGGAAGCAGGTAAGTTCCGAGGTTCATGGGAATGCCGAAGGTGAGCTTTCCGCGGCGCATCTGACGGTATTCGTCCAGATCGACCTCCAGGCGTTTGCAGCGGTCGATGATCTTTCTTGCGGTATCTAAGTAGTGCAGGCCAAAGGCTGTGGGGACAAGTCCGTCCTGGGTCTGGTCAAAAATGGTTTTTCCAAATTTCTGCTCGACCTTGTTTAAGGATTCACTTAAGGATGGCTGGGAGATGAAAAGCTCCTGGGCAGCCCCGGTGATGCTTCTGTGTTCTGCGATGGTTAAGATATAAAGAAGTTCGTTCTGTGTCATTTATGGGAACCTCCGGTTTTTAGTCTATATGAGTTTACCACACATCATGCAAAAATCCTATATGAGATATGCAGAATTATGTATTTTACCTATGAAAATCTCTGTGTTAAGATAAGGCCATAACAAAGAACGAAATCAACATGGAGGGAAAATCATGGAGAAGAATGTAGAGAATGTAAAGGCTGCACAGGAGAAGTTCGGCGAGCTGATCCAGTCCGAGTTTGAACGCATCGAGCGCATGAAGGCAGACAACGAAGTAACCGATTTTGACAAGCTGGAGAAGATCGTCATTGGCGTACTCCCGGGCGATGGCATTGGTCCGATCATCATGAAGCAGGCACTTCGCGTATTAAATGATCTGCTGGCACCGGAAATCGCAAGCGGCCGTATTGAGATCCGCGAGATTGAGGGCATGACCATTGAGAACCGTGCCGCAAAGCTGCAGAGCCTTCCGGATGATGTATTCGAGGAGATCAAAAAATGCAACGTCCTCATCAAAGGACCTATGGTTACCCCGCGTGCCGGCGAGCCGTGGCCGAACCTGGTATCCGCAAACAGCCTGCTGCGCCGTGGCCTCGAGCTGTTCGCAGCAGTCCGTCCGATCAAGATCCCGGAGAAGAACATTGACTGGACCTTCTTCCGTGAGAACATCGAGGGTGAGTATATCTGGGGCAACAAGGGAATTCAGGTCAATGATGACTTGGCGGTTGACTTTAAGGTACAGACCAAGCAGGGAAGCGAGCGCATTGCAAGAGCGGCTTTCGAGTTCGCAAGAAAGAACGGCAAAAAGAACGTGACTATCGTAACCAAGGCAAACATTGTGAAGCTGGCTGACGGCAACTTTATCAAGGCTGTCCGCAAGGTCGGTGAGGAATATCCGGAAATCGAGATCCAGGAGCGTCTGGTTGATGCAATGTGCGCAAAGATGCTGGATCCGGAGTTTAACAAGGGCATTGAGGTTGTGGTTCTGCCGAACCTGTATGGTGATATCGTAACGGACGTTGCTGCAGAGCATCAGGGAGGTCTTGGAACCGCTTCCTCCTCCAACCTGGGCAACAAGTACGCTATGTTTGAGGCAATTCACGGAACGGCTCCGTTCCTGATCAACCATGGCAGAGGTGATTATGCAGATCCGTGTTCCCTGATCCGTGCAGCTGGCATGCTGATGGCTCACATCGGTTATGCTGACCGCAAGGCAGTTCTGGACAAGGCGCTGGATATCTGCACCATTACCGAGCGCAGGAAGGTGGTTACCACCGATGTCGATGGCGCAAGCGCAGCGGAGTTTACCGATTACCTGTTAGAGGCCATCGATAAGATCAAATAATTCGAGTCTTCGTGTTCATATCCCTTCTGAAGAAAGCCTGCCGGTATTTTCGGCAGGTTTTCTGCGTTATTTTTCATTTCTTTTTTGTACAGCCTGTGCTATAGTATTAGATAAGAAATAAATTTACATGAAATTGGAAGTGGATGGAATGAATGAAGCACGAAATGCAACCTCTGTCATCTGTTCAGCCTATGACAGCTTTTTTGAGGCAGAGAAGAAGATTGCAGATTTTCTGATCGAGCACAAGGCAGAGGCAGCCGGAATGACGGTGGGGGAGCTGGGCAGGGCCAGCCAGACCAGCGACGCTACGGTGTCACGGTTCTGCCGCCGCTGTGGGTTTAAGGGATTCCAGGATCTGAAACTGGCGCTGACCCGGGAACTTCTGGAGGAGGAACACCGGGAACAGGAGGTCACCAATGAGATTGACCGTCATGATCTGGACCAGTCGTTAAAGAACATTCTGGCAAATAAGGTGGCGGAACTGACCGAAACCGTCCGGATGATGGACACAGACAATTTGGAAGCAATTTTACAAAAGCTTGAGCATGCACGGCTTGTACAGCTGGCAGCGGTGGGCAATACGCTGCCGGTGGCGCTGGACGGAGCGTTCAAATTCAGCCAGCTTGGAATTACGGCAGTGGCAGAAACCATCTGGGAAGCACAGACGGCTTATGCGTTTAATCTGGGGCCGGAGGATGTGGTGCTTATGATCTCTAACTCCGGCAATTCCAGACGCCTGGAGATTCTTGCGGAGGGCGCAAAGGAAAATGGCACCACGGTCATTCTGATCACCAACAATCCGGAATCCAGGCTGGCACAGGTGGCCGATTACCGTATCATTACGGCTACACGCGAAAAACTGTTTACAGAGGAATTCTGGTTTTCCCGTGTTGCGGCTATGGCAGTCATGGAAATTCTGTATCTTCTTCTGATGGCAGGCATGCCGACGGCAGCCAGTCATGTGCGCCGGCATGAAAAAGCGATTTCTGCGGATAAACAGATGGAAAAACGGAAAGAATAGCATAGATATATTACACAAAAGAAAGATGGTATTCCAGCATATGGAGACCATCTTTTTGTGTTAAATGCTGAAAATTGCTACGAAAATAAGTTTCACAGAAAACACTATTGACGAAAATAAAAAATCATATTATGATTGATTCAACGATAAGAAATAGAATTTCTTAAAACTAAGGAGAGATGACATATGATTTACACAGTAACCTTTAATCCGGCTCTGGACTATGTGATCGCTGTGGATCATTTTGCACCGGGCCAGATTAACCGGACAAAGGAAGAAACTATGGTCTGCGGAGGAAAGGGCATTAATGTTTCAGCGCTGCTTGCAAACCTGGGCTATGAGAGCACAGCTCTTGGATTTGTGGCAGGATTTACCGGAGAGGAGATCGTGAGGCGGTGTCAGAAAGCCGGCTTTCATTCTGACTTTATCCGCGTAAAGGATGGTCTGTCACGCATCAACGTGAAGATGAAATCAAATGAGGAGACCGAGATCAACGGCATGGGGCCGGACATCACCGGAAAGAATGTGGAGCTTTTGTTCGAACAGCTGAACGAGCTGAAAGCCGGAGATGTTCTGGTGCTTTCCGGAAGCATCCCGTCCAGTATCCGCAGCAGTATTTACAAGGAGATCATGGAACGTCTTCAGGGCCGCGGCATTCAGATTGTGGTAGATGCGGAGAAAGCGCTTCTGATGGAGGTACTTCCGCTTCATCCGTTTCTGATCAAGCCGAATAACCATGAGCTGGAGGCGATGCTTGGCAGAACACTTTCCACAAAAGAAGATATCCTGTCGGGTGCAAAAGAACTGCAGGCGTCAGGTGCCCGTAATGTTCTGGTGTCTATGGCCGGGGACGGGGCAGTGCTCCTGACAGAAGACGGAACTGTGTACAGTGAGGGTGTCTGCCGCGGAACTGTGGTCAATTCCGTAGGAGCAGGGGATTCCATGGTAGCTGGTTTTCTGGCAGGATACCTGAAAACAGGAGATTATGATTACGCCTTAAAGCTTGGCACGGCCAGCGGAGGAGCGACTGCCTTTTCTCATGGAATCGGAAGCCGGGAAAAAATTATGGAACTGTTCACGCAGCTGAATAAAAAACAGGGGGAGTAAATGATGCGAATTACAGAATTGCTGAAGCAGGAAAGCATTGGACTGAATGTATCTGTATCCACAAAGGAAGAAGCAATTGACAAACTGGTAGATCTCATGGCGGCCGGAGGACGGCTGAAGGACAAGGCCGGATATAAGGAAGGAATCCTTGCAAGAGAAGCACTTGGCAGCACCGGTATCGGCGGCGGCATTGCGATTCCGCATGCCAAGGTGGAGGCAGTAAAGGAGCCTGGACTGGCAGCCATGGTGGTGCCGGCAGGGGTTGATTATGAGGCGTTTGACGGTTCTCTGGCAAATATCCTGTTTATGATCGCAGCACCGGCGGAGGGCGCGGATGTGCATTTGGAAGCACTTTCCAGACTTTCCACACTGCTGATGAATCCGGACTTCATGGAAGCACTGTTAAAGGCGGAATCCAAGGAGGCCTTTTTAAAGGTGATTGATGATGCGGAGACCGCAAAATTTGGTGCAGAGGAAAAGAAAGAAAACGAAGAAAAAAAGAAAGCTGCAGGTTATCGTGTTCTGGCAGTCACCGCCTGTCCGACCGGCATTGCCCATACCTATATGGCTGCAGAGAGCCTGGAAAATATGGCAAAGAAGCTTGGAGTATCCATTAAGGTAGAGACTGACGGATCCGGTGGTGCCCAGAACGTGCTGACAAAGGCCGAGATCGACTCTGCCGAGGCCATCATCGTGGCCGCGGACAAGAATGTCGGCATGGCGCGTTTCAACGGAAAACCTGTGATCCAGGTCCCGGTCGCAGATGGCATTCATAAAGCAGAGGAGCTGATCAACCGCGCGGTAAGCGGCAGTGTTCCGGTTTACCACCATCAGGAGGATGGCAGCGAAAGCAGTGCTTCCGATGAAGGAAAGGACAGCATTGGGCGTACGATTTACAAGCACCTGATGAATGGCGTATCTCATATGCTTCCGTTCGTGATCGGTGGCGGAATTCTGATCGCGCTGGCTTTCCTGCTTGATGATTATTCGATTGATCCTTCCAACTTTGGTAAGAATACACCGCTTGCAGCATACTTAAAGACCATCGGTGAGCAGGCCTTTGGCATGATGCTTCCGATCCTTGCCGGTTTCATTGCCATGAGCATCGCAGACCGTCCTGGCCTTGCAGTCGGCCTGGTGGCTGGCCTGATCGCGAAGATGGGATGCACGTTCGCAAACCCGGCAGGCGGCGATGTGAACGCCGGATTTTTAGGAGCATTGTTTGCAGGCTTTGCAGGCGGTTATCTGGTGCTCGGTTTAAGAAAGCTGTTTTCGAAGCTGCCGAAATCCTTAGAGGGCATTAAGCCGGTCCTTCTGTATCCGGTTATCGGTATTTTCCTGGCAGCAGTGGTGACCACCTTTATCAACCCATATATGGGCATGATCAATGATGCGCTTACTGCCTTCTTAAACGGAATGGGTGGTACCAGCCGTATTCTGCTCGGAATGCTGCTCGGCGGCATGATGTCCATCGATATGGGCGGCCCGTTCAACAAGGCAGCCTATGTATTTGGCACGGCACAGCTGGCAGAGGGCAACTTTGAGGTGATGGCCTCTGTTATGGCAGGCGGTATGGTTCCTCCGATCGCAGTTGCCCTGTGCACCACCTTCTTCAAGAAGAAATTTACTGAGAAAGAACGCCAGTCCGGCCTCGTAAACTACATTATGGGACTTTCCTTCATTACAGAGGGTGCCATTCCGTTTGCAGCACAGGATCCGCTTCGTGTGATTCCGTCCTGCGCGATCGGTGCAGCAGTGGCAGGAGGTCTGTCCATGGCATTCGGATGTACGCTCAGGGCACCGCATGGCGGCATGTTTGTCCTGCCGACGATCGGCAATCCGCTTATGTATCTGGCGGCGGTGGCTGTTGGTTCCGTAGTGGGCTGCCTGATCCTGGGATTTTTAAAGAAAGACGCTGAGTCATAGGAGAGCGGAAAGCTTTCTGATCTGGAAATATAGGGAGTATTTGCAGATAAACAAAGAACAAAACAAAGAGAAGAGCCTGGCCAAGGGGAGAAATGGTCAGGCTCTTTTTTTCGTTCACAAAGCGCTAATGTGATTCGAATGAGACAGATATCGCTTTATTGTTTCATGTAAATTGTCAACAATCGGCAATTAACTATTTACAATTGTTACAAGCTGTTTGTAAACCAGAACGATGTAACCGAGAGACAGTATCAGATTCATGAGAAGCTTCTGAAGGTCTGCCAGAACGGAAACCCGGAAGAAATAGTTTCGGCAATCCTGGATCATTACCTGTTCGGGCTGGAAAAACTGATCGGCAAAATGAAAGAACAAACCAGCCAGGAGACAGCTGCGGATACACTGGAAAGCGCGTGACAGAAACAGATACCGGATTGGATAAAAAAGAAAGACAGACAAAAAAGGAACGTCATTGGGATGTAAGCCCGCTGATGTTCCTTTTTTGCTATCGGAATCTAATATCTGCTGGAACCGGCAGTTACAACACGGGAACCGCCTTCGGTTCTGGTTTCCTGCGTGGTCTGGCTGTTTGGTTTTTTATTCTGATTATTTGCTTCATCGCCAATGGTGAAGGAGTTTGCGGTATCCACATGGGTGGTACAGGTTCCGTTTGCATTGAAGGTGTAGGAAATACCGTTGATGGTGCGGGTGGTTCCTGCATACATGACACCGGTAGACGGATCAAAGTAGTAGGTGCTTCCGTTGACATTCTGGAAACCGGTCTGCATCTTGCCGTCAGTTCCGAATAAGTACCAGTTATCACCGATTGGCATCGCCATATTCAGTGCGCATTTGCCGGATTCCGGATAGAAGTAGTAGCGGGAGCCGGAGATGGTTCTCCAACCGGTCCACAGAGCACCATCGTCATTCATATAGTAGTAATCCTGATCCAGATGGAGCCAGCCTGTTACAAGGCTGCCATCGGAGAGCGCATAGTAATATTTGTCAGAAGCGGTGTCGTGGATCAGGCCGTTGGCCAAGGAACCGTCTGCCTGATAGTAGTAAAGCTTTCCGTTTGCTTTGGTCACTCCGGCTGCATAGGCGGTCATGCAGCTTCCAAACAGCATGGTTCCTGCAAGTCCTGCAAAGAGTGCTGCTTTTATCTTGTGATTCTTTCTCATCTTTAGAAAACCTCCAGATTTTTCTTCTTTTTTACTGTTTATTATAAACCCTGGAACCGTTCCAGGGTCAAGGACTTTGATGTACACTTTTATATCATTTTTTTGATGATGATTTCAGATATAAGTCTTTTTGTGTTCTTGTGAGAACGCAGAAATCATGATAAGATAAACAAATATAAATGGAGAGAAGGCGGGGTTTACAATCATGAATTATTCAGATTTGATCATTTTCATTATGGAAATGATGGGTACGGTGGCGTTTGCCGCATCGGGTGCCATGCTTGGTATCCGTAAAAAAATGGACCTTTTCGGGGTATGCGTTCTTGGGGTGACAACTTCGGTAGGAGGCGGAGCAATCCGTGATGTGACGCTTGGTATCATTCCTCCGGGAATGTTCCGCAGGCCGATTTATACCATTGTGGCTGTTATGGTTTCACTGGGACTGTTTGCGCTTCTTTATATCCGGAGAAATCTTCTGGACGGTCGTATCGGACATCTTTACGATCTGCTGATGAATATTTCTGACGCGATCGGTCTCGGAATTTTTACGGTGGTCGGCATTAATACTGCCTGGAATGCCGGGTATCACCAGCTGTTTTTGCTGGTGTTTGTCGGCGTGATCACCGGAGTGGGCGGAGGCCTGCTGAGAGATGTGATGGCGCAGGAGAAACCGTATATTCTGACAAAGCATATTTATGCCTGTGCTTCCATCATCGGAGCCCTGGTGTGTGTGTGCGCGGAAGACACCTTGGGACATTTGGGAGCTATGATGACCGGATCATTGGCAGTTGTGATCGTGCGGTTTCTGGCCATGCATTACCGGTGGAATCTGCCGCGGATTGAGTAAAGGAGAGAACAGAGGGAAAGCATCTGGTGTTCATGTAAGGAGGGACCAGCTATGAAAGAAATTTATATAAAAAAACTGATTCTGGAAAAAGTTAGAAATTTAGAATATAAGGAGATTCCGCTGTCAGGAGAAAAACGCAAACATCTGATTATTACCGGAAAGAATGGAAGCGGAAAAACCACGATACTGGATGCGTTAGCAGTTACTCTGGATTTGCTGGCTTTGACAGACAATCAGCCCCAAATAGACACGAATCTGGATTTTGAAGAGGGTATTCCAGATATTTTGACAGAATGGTTAAAAGAAATGGACCAAAGACGTATAAATCGGTTAGTAAGATACGATAAAGGTCTGGCACATTTGACTCAGAAAGTAGAAATCGAATGCAATGACTCTCTAAAGGCTTTTTCAGCTGCATACAAAAATGGTGAGTTGATTACTGCATATTACAAAGCGGAGCGTGTATTCCTTGCGGAGATTCCAAAACATGTAGAAAAGGTTGAATTAAAAGATTCATATCGGACGATGGAGAGCCCAAGAAAGAATTTTGTAAAGTATTTACTCGATTTGAAGGTGACACAGGCACTTGCCATTTCCAACGGTAAAAAAGATAAGGCGGCTCAGATAGAAGCATGGTTTACAAAATTAGAAGCTTTATTAAAAAAGATATTTGAGAATAATCAGCTTACGTTAGAATTTGATGAGGAGTCCTATAAATTTTATATCTGTGAGCCACAAAAAGAGAGATATGATTTTAATACTCTTTCCAGTGGTTATGCGGCTATTATGGATATAGTAGGAGATCTGATGCTTCGAATGGAGAAGCATACCGGACGAAGATTTCAGTATGATCTTCCGGGCATTGTACTGATTGACGAGATTGAAACCCATCTTCACCTAGAATTACAAAAAAATATACTGGAACTATTGACAACGGTGTTCCCTAAAATCCAGTTTATTGTTACCACGCATTCTCCATTTATTTTAAACAGTCTGCCGGATGTAGTCATTTATGATCTTGACCAGAAAACGCTAGTGGAGCATGGACTGGCGGATGTGCCTTATGAGGGAATTGTGGAGGGATATTTTGGTGCAAACACTATGTCAGATCAGTTAAAGAAAAAATTTGACCAATACAAAGAACTGACCAGCAAAAAGAATTTAACAGATGATGATTTTGCGGAAATTGCCGAACTTGAAATGTATCTAGATGAAATTCCAGATTATCTTGCGTTAGGGATTACAACTGAATATCAGAAGATGAAGCTGGATTTTGCTAATAGGGAGGATCTTAATGGTTAAGGTAGAACGGTCATTTCCAGCTCCGAAATCACTTGCGATGGAAGCAAAAAAGAAAGATGGAAGCTATAGCGGTATGGATGTGGTAGAGCGTTTGAAAGAGGACTTCAATAATAAGTGTTATATCTGCGAATTAAAAGACTTGCAGGATCCTCAGATTGAACATTTACTTCCGCACAAAAACAGAAAATATTTAGAGAGAAAATTTGACTGGAATAATCTGTTCTGGGTTTGTGGTCACTGCAACAATGTAAAAAATCAGGATAAGTATGACGAAGGAATTTTGGACTGTTGCAATCAAGATCCGGAAAATGCCATTTTGTTTGACTGCGATGAAAATGATGTGAAGCTGAGTGCAAAAGCAGCAAAACCAGATGAAAAAACCAAACGGACGGTCATGCTGATTTATGAAATTTTTAATTTGAGAAATACAGGGATGCGGGTCTATAAAAGCGATTATCGTTTTAAAACTTTGCAGAAGGAAATGAATATTTTGTATGATAATCTGGAAAAACTTAGAGAAAATCCGGATTCTAAACTGATTTTGAGAAAGCTGAAAGCAATTTTAAAAAGAGAATCGGCATTTGCTGCTTTTAAGCGCTGCTATGTTAGAGAACATTTGACAGAGTATCCGATGTTGAAACAGTATTTGGAGAATTAGTTGTCAGTTAATGACATTATCTTTGAACCGTAGCGAAAAAAGATGGTTAATAAGCAGGTCACTCAATTCAGAAGAGAGAGTGACCTGTTTCCTTTGCGATAGAATAAAAATAATTCATTTGCTAAAAATCAAAAATATTCACAAAATACCTTACATGCCATGGAGTTAGCACCCTGTGGAGAAAAAACGATACCGAGTTCTACCTGATAAGGACCGGGCAGGAGAGGAATGTAGGTGAGTTCCGGGGCCAGGTGACTGAGAGCAGCTGAGGAAAATGCAAGTGCATTGGAACTTCGGACGACGGCGGTGGCCAGAAGTGGTGACAATTCCGTAGGATATGAGACCGGATGAACATCAAAATCATGAAACAGTTTCCGCGCAGTATAGCCCAACGCCATATCAGAAGGACTGAATATAAAAGTATAGTTTCCGATTGCAGAAATGGGAATGCCAGCTGTGCCAGAAACCGGATCTGTTACAGCTTCCTTTAAAATAGGATGACCGGGAGCACAAATTAGCTTTACTTCATCTGTTCTCCTCAGATGAATGTCTTGATCTTTTAATATTTTCAGTGGAAGAGAAAGAAGCGCCATGTCAAGGCCGCCGCTCAGAATTTCGTATTCGAGCTGGCGGCTTGTTTTTTCTGTGATCGATACGGAAATTCCGGGATACTGACTGTGAAAGCGGCGAAGAATATCGGGAAGAAGATATACACCGCGGTAAGTGCTGATTCCAAACCGGATATTTCCCTTGGACAGATGCTCCAGCTCATAGATTTCATTTTTGGCTGTGCGGAATTCCTGAAGCATGTTGCGTGCATGGGAAAGAAACTGTTCGCCGGATGCTGTCGGAAAAATGCCGCGGGGCGTTCGGATAAACAGTGTGGTTCCAAGTTCTGATTCCAGCTGCCGAATAAAATGGCTCAGGCTGGACTGTGCCATAAAAAGCCGCTCTGCAGCCCGGGAAATATTCTTTTCGTCGGCAAGGGTTATGAGATAATCGAGTTCTTTAAAATCCATAAAACTCCTTTCAATATCGATAAAATCGATAATAACTATAATATATCATAGATTGCACCGAATATAAAAATAGTATAAGATGAAAAACAGGAAAAGGCAAGATGATGTTACAGTGATATTGAGGAGGAGAGAAACGATGGGGCAGATTAAAGTACCATATGGAAACTGGTATCAGGAGGCGGAACTCCCGGATGATCTGAACGTAGAAGTGATTGATCCACCGGAACGGGAACATTGGATGAACGTACTGCAATGCATGGAAGAGGCACTGGATCATCCAATTGGTTCACCAAAACTAGAAGACATGGTTACCTATGGCCAGCATATTGTGATTCTGGTAAATGATCAGACCCGTCCGGGGCCAAATGCTGAGATGGTCCGGCTGATCCGTGAACGACTGCAGCGAAAACAGATTCCGGACAAAGATATTACAGTTGTGATCGCAACAGGCAGTCATAAAGGACCGGACGAAAAACAGATGAATACGCTTTTGGGTGGTCTGGAAAAAACACTTTGCGTGCATGTACACGACTGCGAGGATGGGAATCATGTGTATATGGGAAATACAACCTTACTGGATGTACCAATCTATCTGGACCGGGTTGTGGCAGAAGCTGATTTCATCATTACTACTGGTTTGATTTCCCCGCATCAGTCCGCAGGTTTTTCGGGAGGAAGAAAGAGTATCGTGCCTGGAGTGGTCAGCCTTGATACGTTGAAAATCCATCACTCCTTGAAAATAAGACCATATGAACCGGCGGTTGGATATTATGATGGAAATCCGTTTCATGAGGTGGCAAAAGAAGCTGCGCACATGGTCAATGCGGGATTTATGCTGAATGTAGTGCAGGATCCGCATAAGAACATTGTGGGAGCTGTGGCCGGAGATCTGGAAAAGGCACATGCCGCTGGAGTGGAGCTTTGCCGGAAAGAAAATATCATTGATGTGCATGGACGTGCGGATCTGATTATTACAAGTCCGGGAGGAGCGCCGCGGGATATTGATTTGTGGCAGAGCCAGAAGGCATTATCCGTTCCGGAACTCGTGTGTGTGCCGGGGCAAACAACATTTATTCTTGTGGCAGAAGCTAAAAAAGGCATTCCACAGATGTTTGTTGATTGGATGAGCAGTGCGAAGACTCCGGAGGATGTGATTGAGCGTTACCGGAGAGAAGGATTCGGAATAGGGAGCAATAAAGCCTTTATGTATGCCAGATGTATGTTAAAGGGCAGAATCATTCTGGTAAGTGAGGGATTGACAAAAGAGGAGGCCCAGCGTGTCAAGCTGGAACAGGCTCCTGACCTGCAGACAGCAATTCAGATGGCTATCGAAAAACAGAAACCGAAAAAGGTGATTGTGCTGCCAAGAGCGGTCAATATGATACCTAATATAATAGAAGAAAGGGGATAAAAATTATGATTTCCATGAAAGGGGCATGTGATCTTCACATTCACACATCACCGGATATTTTTGCAAGAATTGCCAATGATGTGGAAACGGCAACTGTGTGCCGTGACGCAGGCATGAAAGCCATTGTGTTAAAATGTCATGCAGATACTACGATGACTCGTGCGTGGCACACCCAGAATCAGGTTCCCGGGATCCGGGTATACGGAGGAATTGTCCTGAACCTGAATGTAGGCGGAATCAATCCGGCTGCTGTAGATGTTGCGTTGAAAATGGGCGCGGTAGAGGTCTGGATGCCAACCTATCATTCACTGGCACATTATCGGGCAACAGGCCTGATGGGCGGATATGGTCACCAGGGAGCAGATGTGAAAACAAGCTATCCGGTAAAACCAATCACGATTTTGGATGAAGCGGGAAATCTGATTCCGGAAGTTTACCAGATTTTGGAACTAGTAAAAATGCACAATGCGATTATTGGAACCAGCCATCTGGGCTCAGAAGAGGCTTTGAAGCTGATTCGTGCTGCAAGAGAAATGGGGTGTCAGAAGGTTGTTCTGACACATCCGTTTTTCAATCCGCCGAAGTGTACGGTGGAGCAGGTAAAAGAGGCAGTAGACCTTGGTGCATTTGTAGAATTCTGCTCCGGCAATGCCCTTAGTCCGATTCCGGCTCCGATTCCCCTGGATCTGTATAAAGAAGTAATTGATCTGTGTGGAGCAGAGCAACTCATTATTTCCAGTGATACCGGTCATCCGAGAAAGACCATGGCGCCAGAAACCAGCAGAATGTTTGCTCAGAGTCTGACATACAAAGGAGTAAAAGAAGCAGATCTGGAGCGTATGCTGAAGGATAACTACCATAAGCTGATTGATTTTGAGGATTAATTGAAATCATACAAAAAAATGCGGTCGACATCTTTGCCAGACCGCATTTTCAGTAGATAGAGTTTATTTAAAGGTGATACATACCGGACTTCCGGTCGGAATGATGTTTAAGGTTGGAATCAGCTGTCCGGTAACCGGATCAAAGTTAAACTCGATGATGGTATCGCTGTCCTCGTTTGCAACATAGCATTTGCCGTTTGGAGCAAAGCAGAAGAAACGTGGAGTCTTTCCGAGACATGGATAGAATCCGGTATTCTTAAGGTAGCCAGTGTGCGCATCAATGTGATAAACAGCGATGCTGTCTGTGTAACGGTTGGAGACGAGCACGAATTCGCCGCTTGGGTCGATCATGACTTCGCTGGCATCGGAATAGGACGTAATGGTTTCCGGTACGGTGGATAGTTCTTGAAGAGCCTTCATTTTCCCGGTTTCCTCATCAAACTGAAAGTACAGGACTTTATCGCCCTTTTCTTCGCACATATACAGCCAGCGGTTGTTAGGGTGCATAGCAGCGTGGCGCGGCTCGTCCCAGGTTCTTGCCATAAAGCGGTCGGTTTCGGTCAGAGCGCCGGTGGCATGATCATATTTTAATGCACGCATCTGTCCAAAACCATTGACACGGCCTTGTGCGCAGGCGAAAATATAGTTTTTCTTCTGATCCCAAAGACATTGATGCACTGTAGATACTTTACCCGGTTCTTTTCCATCATAAGTGAAAGTGGAAACGATTTCACCGAGGGAACCGTCCGAATTGCGTTTTACCGTGTAAAGGGTTCCGCCCTGGAGCGTAGCAATGATTACGTGCTTGTTTTCAGCGTCTACCGTGATATCAACCGGGTTCTTACCTCCAATATCGATGGTATTTAAGTGTTTTAAAGTGCCATCTTCCTGAATTTCGTAGGAGGAAGCTAAGGTCAGGTCTCCGTGGACACTGTAGAGATACTTTTTTTTCAAATCAAGGCACTGATAGCTTGGGTTTGCCTCGGTGTAAAGGCACTGTTTTTCGTTCCAATGTCCTTCCGGTGAGATTTCGTAAACAACCAGTCCATTTCCGCGGGCATTTCGTTCTTTGGTGGTGCGGCAACCGACGTATGCGTATTTCATGAAAATACCTCCTGATAAATGATAATTTGATTATATAAGAAAAAAGTAACAAAGTAAAATTCTAAATACCAATAGGAATGATATGAAAAAAACTATGATTTTGGGAAAAATTCACAAAAGATATAGAAAAAAGGAATGCCTTATATTGAAAATTAGTATTTTACAGAAAATTGTATTTTTGCAATAATAATAAAAAACGGGTAAGGAGAGGAGCTAATATGACAGAATTAAGAGTACTTGCAAAATTTGTCCATGATTTGAAATGGGATGCAGTACCGGATGATGTAAAAGAAACAACGAAAAAAGTTCTGATTGATTCTGTGGGTGTTGGAATTGGTGCCTGCCAGAACGAACAGAATGTGAACATTATCAGGGAGTTTACCAGCCTTTGCAGTGATCATGCGGTAAGCATCTGGGGACAGAAGGAAAAGACATCCCTGTTTCAGGCAATATTTCTGAATGCACTCGAAGGTCATACTCTGGAGATGGACGATGTTCATACCAGATCGAAAACCCACATTGGAACCGTGGTTACGCCTGCGGTGTGGAGTGTTGCTGAGTACGAAAAGAAAACCGGACAGGAACTTTTGTTGGCAGAGTTATGTGGCTATGAGGTAACTGCCAGAATCGGAATGGCGCTTGGCGTATCTGCCCACAGAAATCTTGGCTGGCACGCAACTTCCACAGCCGGTGTGATTGGTGCTGCAGCTGCCTGCGCGAAACTTCTGGGTCTGACAGAAGATCAGATTGTATATGCCATGGGAATGGCGGCGCAGGAGGCGGGAGGAACCTGGGCATTCCTGGGAGACGGAGCTAGCTGTAAAATTTTGAATCCGGCAACAGCAGCCTGCACGGGAGCTAAATGCGCATATCTTGCAAAAGCAGGCATGACCGGTCCGGAACATGCCCTTACAACAGAAGACGGCGGTATGCTTGCGGCTATGTCCAATGACTATGATGTCAGCAAAGTGTCAGCAGATCTTGGAACAGTCTGGGAAGTAAAGTTTATGGATAATAAACCGTATCCATGCTGTAGAAGTACCCACTGTACCATTGATGGCTCTCTCTATTTAAGAGAGCATGAGGGCGTTCGCGCAGATAATGTGGACCATATAGATGTGTTTACATATTTGGTAGGAAACAAGCAGTGCGGCATGAGTGAGGGTAGCATTCATCCGACGAAAGCCGTGGAGGCGAAGTTCTCTACGCCATTCACGGTTGCCAGTGCACTCTTATATGGAAGAGTAACACTGGAAGAGTTTACCCAGGAAAAAATTGACAATCCAGAGGTGCAGGAACTCCTCAACAGTGTAAAGGTAATTACAGAAGATTCCTTTACGGATCAGTATCCGAATCACTGGGGATGCCGTGTGACGGCCTATCTGAAAGATGGAAGAATCTGTGAAGTGACTATACCGGATGCATCCGGCAGCACAGACAATCCATTGACGACGGAACAGCTTACGGAAAAAATCAAAGGAATCCTGCTTCGCGTGATGGATGAAAAACAGGCAGACCAGACTATGGAATATCTGCACAATATTGAAAGCGTTGAAGAACTTCAACCTATGTAAAAATTCCGAGTTGATGTTTTGTTTGGTTAATGTATAGTAAAAAGTAAGAATTTACGTTCTCTTTATACCATTTTGACTATACCATCCATAGATATTATATATTTGAAAAAAATCATCACCAAAAGTATAATAAAGTCACAAGTTACAAATGAAATATCTTAAAAAAGAAAACAAAGTATACAAAGTGGAGGGAAGGTTACATGAAGAAAGCATTATCAGTTATGATGGCAACAGCAATGACAGCAGCAGCTCTGACCGGATGCGGTGGAGGCTCTGGCTCTGAGACTCAGGCACCGGCAGCAAATGGAGGAGCAGCAGAAACCAAGGCAGCTGCCGCAAGTGGGGAGAAGGCAGAGGATGTTTACTGGACCGTTATGGCGTGTCCGTCAAGCTCTGCATTATATCCGTTCTGGGTATCTATCGGTGAGGGAATTCCAAGCGTATTCCCACAATACAAAATCACCGTATCTGAGGGACAGGGCGCAGTTGCAATCACTAAGGCAGTAAGAAATGGCGATGCAGACCTTGGTAACTCTGTATCTGCTACTGACTATGAGAGCTACAATGGTATCGGAAATTTCGATGGACAGCCAAGTAAAGATTCACGTATGCTTTTCTACTATGAGGTTACTGGCGAAATGATGTGTGTCAGCAAAGACTCCGGAATCACGAAACTGGCTGACTTGAAGGGAAAGAAATTCTGCCCAGGCGGTACCGGAACTTCTGCAGAGAGTATTTTCAAAAACATCTGTGATTTGTTTGACTGCGCACCGGAGTATTTCACTGCAAGCCAGAGTGACTCTGCTGATGCATATGCAAACCGTGAGATTGTTGGTACCGTTAAGCTTGGACCGGTGGTGGATTCCTACGTAATGCAGCTAGACGCATCCATCCCGATTGATATCATTGATCTGTCTGAAGATGAGATTGCAAAGATTCGTGAAAAATACCCATACCTGATCGAGGTTGATATCCCGGCAGGAACTTATGATGGTGTTGACCATGATGTACATACCGTTGGTACTCCGCAGGGATGCCAGACAACTACCGCAGTTTCCCAGCAAGATGGCTACAATGTATGTAAAGCTGTATTTGAGGACGCAAAAGAGAAATGGCAGGCAGCTTACCCAGTTGGAGCAGAGAACGATCTTGTAGAATTGACCCTGGCTTCTTCCATTCCGTTACATGCAGGTACTGTTCAGTATCTGACAGAGATTGGTGTAGAAGTTCCGGAAGAACTGATCCCGGAAGAGTATGTTCCGGTGCAGTAAGCAATTTGATACTAAAACCGATGATCGCAGCTCTTAATAAGGGCTGCGACCACTTTAAGGAGAGATAACATGAGAAAACTTAATGGATTCTGGAAACACTTCATTACCTTCATGTCAGTCGCATTGGTGCTTTTTCAGATCTACACAGCTGGTTTCGGTGTGTTCCCGGATATTGTTCAGCGAAGTGTGCATTTATTCTTTGTACTGGCAATGATTTATATCCGTAAGCCAATCAAAAAGGGTGTGGCAATGGATCATGTGCCGATTTATGATATCATATGCTGTATTCTGTGCATGATCTGTACTGGATATTTGATTACTATCTACGATAAGATTCTGTGGGATCCAACCCAGTGGATCAGCACTGCAGATAAGATTTTTGCAGTACTTCTGGTAGTGCTGATTCTGGAAGCAAGTCGCCGTGCGGTTGGCCTTACTTTCCCGATCATGGCAATTTTCTTCCTGTTCTATGCAATGAAAGGACAGCTGTTCCCGGGAACCTGGGCTCACAAGAACTTTACCTTTAACCAGGTATTCTGGATGCTTTATCATACCACAAACGGTATCTGGGGCCAGATGGTTGGTTTGTCTGCCGGTATGTTGGCTATGTTCGGTATTTTTGGTGCAGTTCTTTCTATTACTGGAGGTTCCCAGACCTTTATCCGCATTGCGCAAAAGCTGACTGGTAAAGCTACCGGTGGTCCTGGTAAAGTTGCTCTGATTGCATCCGGTTTGTTTGGTATGATTTCCGGCTCTGCTATGGCAAACGTAGTAGCAACCGGTACCTTCACCATCCCGATGATGAAGGATGAGGGTTACGATAAAGAATGGTCTGCTGCGATCAGTGCAGTTGGTTCCTGTGGTGGTCAGCTGATGCCGCCGATCATGGGTTCCGCAGCATTCATTATGGCACAGCTGATTGGTGTTCCATATATGGGTATTGCAAAAGCAGCTCTGCTACCGGCTATTCTGTATTATCTGGGTGCATTTGTTGCCATACATTATATTAGTAAGCGTCTTGGAATTAAAGGAAAAGGCATGGAAGCAAAATTGGGTAAGATTGAACTTGCAATCATCTTTATCCCGCTTGGAGTTTTTGTTGGGTTTCTGGCAATGAGTTATACAGTTACCAAAGCTGCGTTCTGGGCAACTATTATTGGTGTTGTAACGACCGTAATCTGCTACTTTATCCAGAAAGAGGCAGATGCTGTAAAGAAAACCGGAAAGCTCTGCATGGATGTATGTATTGATGGTGCAGGCAGCATTTTAAGCATGGCTGGCCTGTTAGCAGGTGCTCAGATTTCCATCGCTCTGATTTCCCAGACTGGTTTTGGTGTTAAGTTATCATCTCTGATCGTATCCATCGGACAGGGGCATCTGTTCCCATGTTTGGTACTTTCCATGGTAGTATGCTTTATCCTTGGCATGGGTCTTCCGCCAACAGCAGCATACGTTCTGGCAGCATCCATCCTGGCACCGGCTCTGATCACTTTGGGCCTTCCGGATCTGGTAGCTCACCTGTTCGTATTCTATTTCTCCACCATCGGTGCAATTACTCCTCCGGTATGTGCGGCAGTATTCCTGGCATCCGGTATTGCGGATTCTAACTGGCTTAAGACAGGTTTCTTATCCGTGCTGCTTGCAATTCCGGCTTTCCTGGTTCCATTTACTTTCGCGTATGATCAGGCTCTGATGCTGAATGGCGGTATTGTTGATATCGTAATTTGTACTGTTACCGCAGTAATTGGTGTATTCTTTATGGGTATTTCCATTGCGGGTTATTTAAAGAAGGATATGAATATGATAGTTCGTATTATCATGTTCCTCGGTGGTGTATGCATGTTCACACCGAGTATGGCAGCATCTGCTGTTGGTATCGTCATCTGTGTTGTAAGTTATGTAATGGCTGGCGGTTTCGCAAAGAAAGCTGAAGCTGCATAATATTATCGCAGGATAAGAAAGTAAAACTAAGGCAGAGTTTGTGGTCTGATCCGCAGACCCTGCCTTTGGTGCATGAAAACTAAGTGTAAATATGGAGGCAATGATTATGGGACGTTTAACAGGAATTATTGATATGCACATTCATTCCGCACCGGATATCCGTCAGAGAAAACTGGATGACCTTCAGCTGATGGAAGCGGCAGTAGAGCGCGGAGTAAGAGCAATTGTGATCAAATCACACATGGTTCCGACTGCGGACCGGGCAACTCTGGTCAACAAGATCCGTCAGGAAAAATATCCGAATTCTGATTTCCAGATGTTTGGAAGCCTGGTTATGAATCTTGCAGTCGGTGGAATCAATCCGTGGGCAGTGGAAGCATCCATCAAATTAGGTGCAAAAGAAATTTTCCTTCCGACCATGACTGCAGAAAACCACTGCAAAAAAGAAAACAAAGAACATTATGTGTCTGTCGTGAAGGACCGAAAGATTGTGGAGCCATTAAAAGATGTATTTAATCTGGTAAGAGATTATGATGTGGCTCTCGGAACTGGACATATTTCCCCATCTGAGATCTTTACTGTAGTAGAAGCAGCAAGAGATGCTGGTGTAAAGAAAATCATTGTAACACATCCGGAGTTCCATATTGTAGGCATGAGCCTGGAAGAAGAGGCACGTATCGTAAAAGATTATGACGTACTTCTGGAAAAGGTTTACGCACAGCCAATTGGTGGAGGTGTATATAAGAAGAATCTTCCGGATAATGTGGCACATATGAAGGAAATCGGCTGTGAACACTTTATTGTTTCCACAGACGGAGGCCAGATGCAGAATCCGGAATGGTATAATACCATTGCAGAGTACATTGATTATCTGTATGACAGCGGATTCAGCCAGGAAGAGATTGATGTGATGACAAAGAAAAACCCGGGTAAGATGCTAGGAATCGAGTGATCATAAAATGGACATTTGCAATGATGCGGAAAGACCGGACTGCGAATGTCCATTTTTTCTATTGTAATATAGAAAAAACAATATAGTATCTATGCAAAACCATGTATTTTACTTATGATAATCCGCACCTTATAATGGACATAACAGAAAGGGGAGTTTACATGGATGCATTGACAAAATACGAACAATTTGTTCGACCGTCCAAAGAAGTAATTGAGCACCTGCGCAGGTTTACCACACCGGAAATCTGTGATGGAGCTGGTCTGTATCATTCCATGGATTACCGAATCAAACCATGGATTGGAAGAACAAAGATAGTGGGGCCCGCAGTTACGGTGGATGTTCCGAGCGGTGAGGGCAGCATTGTATCGGATGCGATTTCAGAGCTTCAGGAGGGCGATGTACTGGTAGTAGCCGGAAGAGGAAATTGTGACTGTTCCTATTGGGGAGATCATCGCAGTATCTGTGCGTCACTTTTGAAAGCGGAAGGGGTTGTGATCGATGGCGCGTTCCGCGATCTGGAGGGGTGCGAGAAAGCTGGTCTTCCGGTGTATGCGAAAGGCCTAACCTGCGGTACCGCCGCCAAAAACGGTGCCGGAGCCATCAATGTTCCCGTCAGCTGCGGTGGGGTTAGCGTAAAGCCGGGTGATATTGTGATCGGAGATGTCAATGGAGTCTGTGTCATCTCCCAGGAAGAGGCAGAAGCTGTGATAGAACGTGCGCTGAAAAAAATCGAGACGCAGCAGTATACGCTGGCTGAGATGGAGCGCACAGGCAAGGTCTTTACAAAAATGTTGAAAAAACCGAATTAAAGGCAAAGGAGAGTATTCACATGGGCATGAACCTTACAAAGAAAATTTTATCTACACATCTGGCAGTACCGTCTGAGATGAAACCGGGGGTGGAGATTCTCTTAAAGGTAGACCAGACCCTGACCCACGATATTAACGCAGTTATGACCTATCTGGCTTTTGAGCAGGTGGGACTGGACCGGATCCGTACGGAGTGCAGCGTCAGCTATCTGGACCACAATCTGTTATACCTGGATAACAAGACTCCGGATGACCACATCTACTTACAGTCTGTTGCGAAGCGTTATGGCGTGCACGTTTCCAGACCGGGCAATGGCATCTGCCATGCGGTTCAAGTTGCCAGATTCGGTGCTCCGGGCAAGCTCTTAATGGGTGGCGACAGCCATACTCCCCATGGTGGTTCTATCGGTATGCTTTGTATCGGTGTAGGCGGCATGGATGTTGCAACCGCAATGACTGGTGTCCCGATGCGCTTGAAAATGCCGCAGATCATCAAAGTAAACTTAACCGGACATTTACAGCCGGGCTGCAATGCGAAGGAAGTCATTCTGGAAATGCTGCGCCGTGTTGGCATTAAGGGCGGCCTTGGAAAAGTATTTGAGTATGTAGGACCGGGTGCCGCTACCTTAAGCGTATCTGAGCGTGCAAGTATCACTAACATGGGTGCTGAGATGGGCGCTACCACTTCGATTTTCCCGGCAGATGAGCGTGTCCGTGAGTTCCTGAGAGCAGAAAAGAGAGAAGAAGACTTTACCGAGATCCTGGCGGACGAGGATGCTGAGTATGACGGCGAGATGGAACTCAATTTAAGCGAGCTAGTTCCGTTATGCGCATGCCCGCATCAGCCGGATAATGTTATTCCGTTAAAAAATGTAGAGAAGAAAAAAGTACAGCAGGTATTCATTGGAAGCTGCACCAACTCCAGCTATTCTGATATCGCGAAGGCAGCCCTGGTATTTAATGGAAGACATGTAAATGAGGATGTAAGCTGTACCTGTGCTATTTCTTCCAAGCAGATTTATAAGCTCCTGATGCGTGACGGTTACATAGATATGCTGTTAGATGCAGGTGTCAGACTGCTGGAACTCGCCTGCGGACCGTGCTGCGCCATTGGCCAGTCACCGGCTACCAAGGGTGTTGCAGTCCGTACCTCAAACCGTAACTTTAAAGGACGTGCTGGCAACCCGACTGCAGAGATTTATCTGGTAAGCCCGGAGAGCGCAGCGGCAACCGCCATCACCGGAACCTTCGCAAGTGCGGAGGATATTCTTGGCAGTGATTTATCTATTCTGGCAGAAGTGAAAGAGCCGAGCGAATTCCCGGTGGATGATGCCATGATTATTGAACCGCTTCCGGAAGAAGAAGCAAAGAAGGTAGAAATCGTGCGCGGACCGAACATCCAGCCGCTTCCTATCCCGGATGCACCGGAACAGTATCTGAAAGCGCAGATCAGCTTAAAGACTGTGGACAACATTACCACAGACGATATTACTCCGGCAAGCGCCGAGTTCTCCAGCATGCGCTCCAATATTCCGCTCATGAGCCAGTATTGCTATCATCGTTATGATCCGGAGTTTGCTGCCCGCGCCAAGGCTATGGGCAAGAGCATTATCATTGGTGGTGAAAACTATGGTCAGGGATCTTCTCGTGAGCATGCAGCCATTAACCCAATGTATCTGGGTGTAAAGATGGTTGTTGCAAAGAGCATTGCCCGCATTCATAAGGGCAATCTGATCAACCATGGCATCATCCCGATGGTATTTGCGGATCCGGCAGATTACAACAAACTGGATATGCTGGATGAACTGGAAGTAGAGGGCCTTCTTGACCAGATGAAGACCAGAGAAGTTGAGATTAAAGATCTGACAAAAGGTATTTCATTTAAGGCAAAACTAGAGCTTTCTGACAATGAGCTGGATGTGATTCTTTCCGGCGGTCAGTTGCGTCATTTACAGAAGCAGTTAAAAGAAATGGAGGAGAAATAAGATGAGAGCATTTAAAACCGTATTTATGCGCGGCGGCACCAGCAAAGGCTGCATGTTTCATAAGGAAGACCTTCCGGAAAAACGGGAAGAGTGGGACAGCATTTTCCTTCAGGCAATGGGCAATCCGGATCCGAAGCAGATTGACGGCATGGGCGGAACCGTTTCCTCCAACAATAAAATCGTTATTGTATGGAAGAGCGAAGAGCCGGGAATTGATGTAGAATATCTGGTAGGTCAGGTAATTGTCGGCAAGAGCCAGGTAGATTATAAGTCCAACTGCGGTAATATGACGGCAGCTGTTGGCCCGTATGCGGTAGAGGAAGGCATGGTTACTATTACCGAGCCGGTGACTACCGTTCATATGTTAAACCGCAATACCGACAAATATATTGATGTGACGGTTCCGATTGATCCGGAGACAAAGACCTTTGCCCAGGAGGGAGACTGTGCCATTGCCGGTGTGGATGGAACTGCTGCTGAACTGAATGTCAAATTTTTAAATCCAGCGGGTGCGAAAACTGGAAAACTTCTTCCAACGGGAACCTGTGTGGAAACTCTGGAAATTCCGGGTTTTGGCCCGATTGAGGCAACCATCCTGGATGTATCTAATCCGATGGTTCTGGTTAAGGCTGAAGATATCGGCATGACTGGTACAGAACTGCCAGAGGAAGTGAACAGCAATAAAGAGGTTTCTGACCTTCTGGAGAAGATCCGCGGTGTTGCCTGTTGTAAGATGGGCTTTGCGAAAGACTTAAAAGATGCCACAGAAAACAGTCCGGCGGTGCCAAAGGTTGGCTTTGTGACTGTACCGAAATCCTACACGGATATTGCAGGCCAGCAGGTAAGCGCAGAGGATATGGATGTCTGTGCCCGTGTTATTTCCGTATTCAAGTGTCATAAGGCGTGCCCACTGACTTCTGCCAGCGCCATCAGCGTAGCAGCTGCTATGGAAGGTTCTGTAGTAGAGAAAGTGCTTCGAAAGACTGGAAAAATCGGCAATGTCCGGATTGGTCATCCGAGCGGCATCATGACGATGGTTCCGGAGCTGAAAGAGGAAAACGGAGAAGTAAAACTGCCGAGTGTAGGTGTACAGAGAACTGCCCGCCGGATTATGGATGGAACCTTGTATATTCGAAAATAATCGTTTAACACGATAGAAGAAACAGCAGATATCTGCCGCAGACTGTCACAAAGTGGCATTCTGCGGCAGTTTTCATATCAGAATATAGTTATAAAAATAGGAGGATGAGATAATGGTAAAACTGACCGATCATGGTGTTGTGCTTGCGCCTGACGGAACCTTTGCTGTAGCAGAAGACACGCAGAAGAAGACGGAAGGAAAAGCAAAAACCATGGCCTATGGGATTTTAAAGGCCCATAACCACAGTAACAATATGGAGCAGCTCCAGCTGAAATTTGACGCGCTGGTGTCTCCGGATAACAACTATGTCAACATTCTGCAGACGGCTCGGGCCAGCGGAATCAAAAAGTTCCCGGTTCCCTACGTGCTTTCCAACTGCCACCACACCCTCTGCGCGGTGGGCGGCACCATCAATGAGGATGACCATGTCTTTGGCCTTGGAAACGCGAAAAAGTACGGCGGTATTTTCGTTCCGCCATACCGAGCAGTTCTTCACCAGTACATGCGTGAGATGATGGCCGGAGGCGGAAAGATGATCCTCGGTTCTGACAGTCATTCCCGTTATGGTGCCCTGGGTACCATGGGTATCGGTGAGGGAGGCGGCGAGGTGGCAAAGCAGCTGCTTGGCCGTACCTATGATATTGCATACCCGCCGGTGCTGGCGGTAAAACTGATTGGTTCTCCAAGACCAGGAGTTGGCCCGCAGGATGTGGCTTTAGCCCTGATCGCGGCAACCTTTCAGAATAACTTCAACAAAAATAAAGTGTTGGAGTTTGTGGGAGACGGTGTTTACAATCTGAGCATGGAATACCGCATGGGCATTGATGTCATGACTACGGAAAGCGCAGCGCTTTCCAGCGTGTGGTGTACCGATGGAAAGACGGAAGAGTTTCTGGCAGAGCACGGCCGGGGCGATGCTTACCGAGAGATGGCACCGGAGACCGGAGCGTACTATGACGGGCTCATCGAGATTGATCTTTCGAGTGTGGAGTGTATGATCGCGCTGCCGTTCCATCCAAGCAATGCCATGCCGATCCGCGAGTTTAAGGAGCGGATGCCGGAAGTCATCAAAGAGATAGAAGAAGCAGGAAATAAGATCAAAGGAAAGCATGGAGAGCCCTTTTCCATCCAGTCTCATATGAGAGATGGAGCATTCTATGTGGATCAGGCCCTGATCAGCGGCTGCAGCGGCGGTCTGTTTGAGAATATCGTTGCCATGGCGGATATCTTAAAGGGCTATGGCATTCCGGGAAGCGGTTTAAACCTGGGCATCAATCCGGCCAGCCTTCCGGTTATGGCAGATCTGATGGAGCAGGGGGTTGCCGGAGAACTGGTGGTGAGCGGCGCAACGCTTCGTCCGTGTATCTGCGGTCCGTGCTTCGGCGTGACCGATGTTCCGGCCAATAACCAGGTCAGCATCCGCCATATGACACGAAACTATCCGAATCGTGAAGGCTCTAAACCGGGACAGGGTCAGATGGCCTGTGCCTGCCTGATGGATGCCCGCTCCATCGCGGCTACTGTGCGAAATGGCGGAAAACTGACAGCAGCTACCGAACTGAACGTAGAGTACCGGACCTTAAAGCATCATTTTGATCCGAAGATCTATGAAAATCAGGTATTTGACAACTATAATAAGGGCGACGACAGCGTAGAACTGACCATGGGGCCGAATATTGCGGACTGGCCGGAAATGCAGCCTTTAACAAAGCATCTGCTGTTAAAGACCGCCGGTTCCTATCACGGTTCAGTAACGACGGATGAGCTGATACCGTCCGGCGAGGCCTCCTCCTTCCGTTCCAATCCGGAGAAAATTTCGGAGTACACCATGATCAGCCGTGATCCGGAGTATGTGGGTCGGGCAAAGGCAGTAAGAGCGCTGGAAAAACGTCGGAGAGAACAGGCTGACGGCAGCATTCAGACAGGAGATCCAGAGTGCAGCAATCTGCTGGCGAAGCTTACTGCGGAACTGGAATGCAGCGTTTCGGATATTACCCTTGGCAGCCTGATGGTAAGCGATAAGATCGGTGATGGTTCCTCCAGAGAGCAGGCCGCCAGCTGCCAGAAGGTGCTGGGCGGATTTGCAAACCTGGCCAATGAGTATGCAACCAAGCGCTACCGTTCCAATCTGATCAACTGGGGGCTTTTGCCGCTACGTACCGAGGAGGCGCTGAAGATTCCTGTAGGAAGTTATCTGCTGATCCGGGATGTGCGGAATGTGGTGTCTGAGTGCAAAAATCCGGTTATGGTCCAGGTATTGGATCCGGCATCCGCAACAGTACAGTCTGAGATCACGTGCACACTGGATGCGCTGACAGAGGATGAGCGGAAGATTTTATTATCGGGATGTCTGATCAATTATTATAGAAGGTAAATGTTTGCAATGAAGCATAGAAACAGGGCGGTCACCTTGCGGGAACCGTCCTGTTTCGGTGCTTGCGGAAGGAAAGAAAAGTGGATATAATAAGAGGAGAAATTTTGACATTGGGAGGAAATGCATGGATTTTCGCGAAATGCTTTATATTACAACCGTTGCGGATTGCCGCAGCATCACCGCAGCTGCGCGCAAGCTTTATATCTCCCAGCCATCCTTGAGCCATATTGTATCCAAGGTGGAGCAGGACGTAGGGGTAAAGCTATTTGATCGCGGTACCTCACCGCTTACGATTACCTATGCGGGAGAAAAGTATGTGGAGATAGCCAGAAAAATCCTGCTAATGAGTGATAACTTAAGAAAAGAACTGATTGATGCAGGACTGGGGGAGAAGGGACGCATTTTATTCGGAATGCCGACAGAACGTGCCGGATATATGCTTCCGGCCGTGATTCCGGAATTTAAAGAACAATATCCGGGGATTGAATTGCAGGTGATGGAAGCAAAATCAGATGAACTGTTACAGGCACTTATGAGGGATGATATCAGTTTTTATGTGATTCCAAGGAGCCAGGGTGAGCTTCCGGTCGGATTGAAGGCTGAGTCGATCTACCGGGAACGCTTGCTGCTGGTGGCAGAAAAAAGCATGATTCAGGATGATATGTTTTTAGAGACGGAGCAGGCTGCAGACCGAATGCCGCTGCCGGCGGCAAAGCGCTGTCTGAATCTGAATGCCATGAAAGATCTTCCGTTCATTATGCTGAAAAAGGGACATGCGATTCGGAAGAAAACAGATCTAGTGCTGCGTCAGTATGGAATCGAGCCAAAGATCATGATTGAGCTGTCAAGCTGTATTTCCGCAGTTCAGCTGGCTTCGGCAGGTCTTGGCGCTGCCATTGTCCCCCAGCGAGCGGTTGATGCGCTGGGGGGAATGGAACGTTTCAGCTGCTATGATTTTTCTGTGACTCCGGAGTCCTGGAGTGTCAACGCAGTCTACAAAGAAGACATGTATCTGGGGCGCGCAGAGCGCTGCCTGATCGATCTGATGAAGCAGAAATTTAACCGCGAAGCTTCATCAGCCGTTCCTGAACTGTAGCAATGAATACCAGTCCGGTGACGACATGCGGATTTTTAATCGTGGTTACTTTTTTCAGATCAGCGGTCATAATGCCGTCTTCAACGGTCTTGACTGCTGCTTCTTTTAACTGGCGGCCAAAGGTTTCAAGCTCTTTGTTCTGATCCAGCTCGCCGCGTTTTTCCAGAGCGCTGGCCCAGGCCATAATGATGGCAAGCGGGTTGGTAGATGCAACTCCGCCCTCCAAATAGCGGTAGTAGTGACGGCGCACCGTTCCGTGAGCAGCTTCGTACTCATAATTGCCGTTTGGGGATACCAGTACGGAGGTCATCATAGCTGCGGAACCATAGGCGGTAGCCAGCATATCACTCATAACATCGCCGTCGTAGTTTTGGCAGGCCCAGACATAGCCGCCCTGGTTTTTTACGGCACGGGACACTGCATCATCAATCAGACAGTACTGATAGGAAATACCGGCCTTCTCAAAGTCTTCCATAAACTCATTCATGAAAACATCTTTGAAAATCTCACGGAAATTACGGTCATAGACCTTGGAAATCGTGTCCTTTGCAGAAAAGATCAGATCCTGCTTTACATCCAGTGCATAGGACATGCAGCAGCGGGCAAAGCTCTGGATGGAAGAATCCAGGTTATGGATGCCCTGGACAACACCAGGCGTGGTAAAATTATGGATGAGCTCTCTTGTTTCCGTCCCGTCTTCAGCAGTGAAAACCAGCTCACATTTGCCCGGCTGGTCAATCTTCATTTCAGAAGCACGGTAGAGATCACCATATGCATGGCGGGCCAGGGTGATGGGTTTTGTCCAGGTTTTGATGTAGGGCTCAATGCCTTTGATCAGGATCGGTGCACGGAACACGGTACCGTCCATGATGGAACGGATGGTAGCGTTCGGGCTCTTCCACATTTTTTTCAACTGATATTCCTGCATGCGCTCCAGGTTTGGCGTGATGGTGGCGCATTTGACGGCAACACCGTATTTGTTGGCGGCATTGGCGGAGTCTATTGTAACCTGGTCATCGGTGAAGTCACGGTTGCGGATGCTTAGGTTATAATACTCGACCATGAGATCGACAAAAGGCAGAATCAGTTTTTCCTTGGTTTCTTTCCACAGGATTGCAGCCATCTCATCGCCGTCCATCTCGACAAGCGGCGTAGTCATTTTAATTTTTTCCATAATCTTTCCTCCTCTGGGTTCTGGATAGTTGACTGTTCTTTCCCTACTTTATCACAATAGGCTGATTTTGAAAATGTGACAGTCTACTCTTTTGCAAAATCTCATGCCAGTTCTTCCTTTGCAATTCGGATAAAGAGCTGATCTGCTTTTGAGAGAAAACCGTCTTTTAAGGATGTAATGCACATATCCCAGTAAGCCTGGTATGCGTTGTCAATGGACAGCAGTGCCGGGTGGTATTCCTCCGAAGTAATCTGAGAGTATTCCAGAGGCACGAAGGTAACCCCCATTCCCTGGGCAGCAAGAAGCTGGGCGGTTTCAAAATTGCGCAGTGTGAGTGAAATTTTCGGACGCAGGATTCCGGCGCGTCCAAGCACTTCATCCGTGATCTGACGGATACGCTGAGATTTGTGCAGCATCAGGAAGCTTTCGTTTTTCAGCAGTTTTACATCCAGGACCGGGTATGGATATCCGTCCTTGCGTTCCGCCTGTTTAATCAGCGGATGATCTGGCGCGAGCGCGATCACGAATGGATCGCGGCGCATGATATCGAAATGAAACTGAGGCTGCGTCCGGATATCGGCCGGGGTATGCATGATGGCAAAATCCAGTTCTCCAGACATCAGCATCCCTTCCAGCCTGGAAGAGTTTTCCTCTGAGATCGTAAGCTCGATGTTGGAGCATACATCACAGAACCGCGGCAGAATTTTGGACAGAGCCAGGGTGCCGAGATGGTTGGTGGTGCCGAGATGGATCTTGCCGGTTTTCAGGTTATTGATGTCACTGACCTCCAGCTCAAAATCCTGATAGATCTTTAATACCTGGACTGCCATATGGTAATAGCGCTCCCCGGCAAATGTAAGTGTCAGACCGCCTGCTGTGCGGTTAAAGAGCGGCAGGCCTACAGAATCTTCAATCCGCTGGATTGACTGGCTTAGGGAAGGCTGGGCAATGAAGAGCTTTTTTGCAGCTCGGGATATATTTTTTTCGTCCGCAACTGTTTTTACATATAATAATTCTTTGCTGGTCATGGTTTATCCTTCTTTCAATGTATCCATAGGAAATTATAATATAAAACGCACAAAGCATCAAGGTTCGTTTGGCACAACTATTTACTTTTGAAAATCCGCATTGTATACTTACAGCAAAGACACATACGGACTTTATGACAGTGCATTCTCTACTGCAGAAGAATGAAAGTGCAGAAAAGCTGCCATGGGCCGGAAGATAAGGAGAGGAATAGTATGGATAAGATGAAGGACCTTGCTTATTATAACGGAAAGATTACAGCAATTGACGACATGATGATTCCGGCCAATGACCGCGGATTTTACTTCGGAGATGGAATTTACGAGGCGGCAATGGTATTTGATCATAAGATCTTTGCCCTGCAGGATCATCTGGACCGCATGTTCAACAGTGCGTCCATGCTTCGCATTGAACTTCCCTATACCAAAGAAGAAGTCGGCGCGCTTCTGACGGATCTGGTGCAGAAGTTAGAGAGCAGCTGCCAGTTTCTTTACTGGCAGGTGACCAGAGGAACCTCTCCGCGTAATCATCTGTTCCCGGGAAAGGGAGTTTCCAGCAATCTGTATGTATACAGCAAGCCGTGGAGCGGTGTGCAGATGTCCGATGAATACCGGCTGATCAGCATTCCGGATACCCGTTTCTATCACTGCAATATCAAGACCTTGAATCTGATCCCGAATGTCATGGCAGCCCAGCAGGCATCTGAGGCAGGCTGCAATGAGACTGTTTTTGTACGGGACGGCTTTGTGACGGAATGTTCACATTCGAATATTTCCATGGTGAAGGATGGCGTGTTCATTACGCATCCGTTAGATAATCTGATTCTTCCGGGAACTGAGAGAAAGCACATCATCCGCTATTGCGGTGAACTGGGAATCCCGGTAGAGGAGCGTGCATTTACCCTGGAAGAGCTCTACACCGCAGATGAGATCCTGGTGACCAGTACCAGCCATCCGAGCATGCGTGCCATGGAGTTAAACAAAAGGGCTGTCGGTATGAAGAATCCGGAACTGATCCAGAAGCTGCGCGATAAATATTTAAGTGAAATCGGGAAATGATCTGCTGTGGCAGTTCCTGATAAAAAGCAGAGAGGAAGAATAACATGGAGAGAAAACGAATCCGGGACTTTGGCCTTGTGCCTGGACGCCTGCAGACCGGAAAACGAAATAAGATTACGGATGTGCCTGGGGTAAAGGTCGGACACTGCACGGTAAAAACAGAAGAAAATCATACCGGAGTGACGGTGATCCTTCCCGGTGGGGACAATGCATTTGCAAAGAAATACATTGCAGCAGCTTATGTTCACAACGGATTTGGAAAAAGTGCCGGACTGGTTCAGATAGAAGAACTGGGAACGCTGGAGACCCCCATTGCCCTGACGAATACATTAAATGTAGGAAAGGTATGGGATGCCATGGTGGATATCGTGGTGGAACAGTGTAAGCAGGACGGTCTGGATCCCATGAGTATCAATCCGGTAGTGGGCGAGTGCAATGACTGCCGTATTAATCAGATTCAAAAGCGGGCAGTGGGAACGGCAGAGGTACGCCGTGCCTTTGCGTCTGCCTCCGATGATTTTGAAGAGGGGGATGTGGGAGCCGGAGCAGGAACGCTCTGCTATGGCCTGAAGGGTGGTATTGGCTCTGCTTCCCGTGTGATCCGTATTGGAGAAACAGAATATACCATTGGTGTGCTGGTCCAGTCAAATTTTGGAGCAACAGAGGATTTTTTGTTAAATGGAGAGGCTGTCGGTGCAAAGATTCTGGACTGGAAGCAGGAAAAGGATGATATGGCAGCATCGGAAGAAGACAAGGGCTCTATCATGAGTATTCTGGCTACGGATCTTCCGCTGACCAGCCGTCAGCTGAAGCGTATTCTTCGGAGAACCGGAGTAGGCATTGCCCGCACGGGCGGCTATACCGGACATGGAAGCGGTGAGGTCATGATCGGATTTACCACAGCAAACCGGATTCCATCCGGCACAGAAGAGAAACTGCTGCAGATTCAGGCGATTCCGGAGCATGTGATCAACCGGGCATTTCTTGCTGCTGCGGAGGCAGAGCAGGAAGCAATCTTAAATTCCATGACAGCAGCAGAGCGGACCCGCGGACTGGCAGGAGAACTTTATTACAGTCTGGCGGAGTATCTTGAAGACCAGGATTCGAAACAGTAACAAATTCGTTCAGACAATCAACAGAAATTGTATAGAAAAAGCGGATTGCAGGATGAGAGAAACGATTTTTCTGCCTGCAGTCCGCTTTTGGCGTTGAAGGTATTTGAGCAGGATTATTTGTCGGCCGTTTTTTTGGCTGCCGCAATCAGTCCGGTGAAGACCGGGAGCATATCATCAGAAGCCAGGAGCATAGCTTCCGGATGCCACTGGATGCCGAGGCCGTACGGGTAGTCGATCAGCTCAATGGCTTCTACAAGGCCGTCATCGGCCGTCGCGGCAATCTTTAAGCCGTCCCCCAGCTTTTTCACGCTCTGGTGATGATAGCTGTTGGTCCAGATCCGCTCACCAAACATGTTATAGAGAGTAGTGCCTGGCTTGAGGGAAACCTGATGGCTCACATCACCACGGTCATCCCGGATCATGTGTCTTGCGGTTCCTTCCCCATGCAGACTGTTATCCTGATACAGGGTTCCGCCACAGGCCACATTTAAGACCTGGTGCCCCCTGCAGATAGCCACAAACGGTTTTCTGGCTTTGATGACACGGCGGATCAGTCCGATCTGGCTGCGGTCCAGCATCAGACTTGTGTCACCTACCAGCGGATGAGCCATTTCCCCGTAGCAGCAGGGGGTGATATCTGCACCGCCGCTGAAGATGAAGCCATCGCAGGCCTCTGTCATGGCATCTAAAAGCTCTTCATTTGTGACGGAAGGAGGCAGGAACTGAACCCGGCCGCCCTTGGTTACTGCATCGTTGTAAGTCCAGCCGTTCGTGGAAAGAAGTGCGCCGGATGTGGGATTTTTGGTATTTATGGTTGTAATTCCGATCTTTGGCAGCATAATAGAATACCTCTCTTTGTCAGATGTGACAGTTAGTATAACATCAATGCCGGATAGATGCAAGTCCAAGCTCTGTGATCTCACAGCCGCTTCGGGTCCTGCCGACCCGGATAAGCCCGTCATCTGCCAGCTCTTTTAACAGTCCGCGCAGTTTTCCCTCACTGACGGCAATATCTTTTCCGGCCAGGGCTGTCAGAATGGCGCCGCGCCCGATTCTCGGTGTCTCAGCGATCAAAGACAGCACCTGATTTCTTAATGCGCTGCTTTCGCTGAAGGGCTGGCTGACCCGGTTCCGGATATAGGAAGGAAGCTGGGAAAGAACCAGTGGGTGAGCGGAGTACAGAGAGAAAAAGTACCGGCTCAGGTTGAACAGCTCCTGGATATTCCCCGGATATTCGTAGCTCATGAGAAAATTCATCAGACTGGAAGAAATCAGATCTCTCAGACGGATATTGGAATCGTGAAACAGTTCGCGGAAAAAGTGTTCCATGAGTATGGGAATATCTTCCCGGCGTTCACGAAGCGGGACGGTGTCAATGGAGGCCGCATTTAAAAGGAAAAAGAGCTCTTCCCGGAAACTTCCGTCCAGAACATTCTGATACAGATCCTGACTCGTGGTGGCCAGGATGCGGATATCAAGGTCTGTCATTGTGTTTTGCAGGATGCTGATGAGCGTATCCTGGGTTGTGAGCGAAAGTCGTTCTGCACCGTCGATCAGAAGAGTACCCTTGTCAGCCTGCCTCAGATGCTCCTCAGCCTCCAATCCGGTATACAGGGAGTTGAAGATGATCAGCGGATTCTGTCTGCGGCTGGAAGTCTTGTGGATGGCTATGGCAATCTTTTTTTTCTGGGTTCCGTTTTCCCCCTGGATCAGGACCGGGAAATCGTAGAGCGCCAGGCGGCGGGCGTATTCCAGCATGTTCAGGACACGGCCGGAGACGGAGATGATACTGTCAAAACCGCTGTTAAGCCGGTAAAAATCTGAGGAGGGATCACGGATATCAATGGGGGTAATATCCGGATCCGGAGAGGCAGATGCCGGCTGGCTGCTCAGCAGATACAGCGTTTTATGACCGGGAAATGAAAGCTGCAGCACGCTGAGCTGGCGTCGCAGACCGCTGCGGCTGACAAGCTGGTAGTCCGCACTCTGACAGAAATTGTGGGAAGCATACTGGGAAGGCAGCCAGGATGAAAACATGCTGTTCATGCATCCGGTTTCCGGAATATCCCAGTCCTGACAGAAGGCACGGTTCAGCATGCTGATCCGGCCTTCGTCTGTCATAAGACAGAGACTGACGGAAAGGTTGCTCATCACTGCCTGTAAAACCTGCTTGGAAAAAACGTAGTTGCTGTAATGCGTTCCGGTCAGTTGTAGGATCTGAAGGATCCGGTTGACGTAAGTCCGGGTGATCTGATTGGTGAGGCTGGAAGGAAGGTGAAAGCAGGTGCACAGATCGTGGATCGTGGAGATATCAATGATCCGGTTTCCAATGTTGATGACATTGGGAACATGGGCCGGGACCAGCTTTGGTTCACCCAGGGTGATGGCATACTGGATCGATTCATCTGTCCTGGTGCAGCCCTGGTAAAAAGGCACAAAATGGTACTGTGTGATGCCGGCATCCTGGAGCTGGCCAAGAATATCCAGAACAGATTCTCTGGTATCATTGACCAGATAGACCGAGGCCCCCTGCGGAATCCGGATGATCCGATCGAGAGAAGCCGGGTTAAAGGTGCGGGTGCAGACAAGCTGTGTAATGTTTTCCGGTATCGGAATGGGAAATGCTTCCCTGGTACGGCTGCTGGCAAACAGGATGCAGGAATAGTCCCGGATCTGTGCCGGGTCGTGGATCTGGTAAGGGTCCAGGATATGAAAGCTGATATATTCGCCAAGCAGGGCTGTGAGATAGTCCTGAAATTCCCGGCGGATCCCGGGATGCAGGCAAATGATGAGTACACGGTTTTTCTGATTGACGGTGGCAGACGGTTTGGAGTGAGACATGACAGATGCTCCTTTCACTGGAATCATGGTTTTAATAGGCATATTATAATGCATAATAATGCATAAAACAACCTAAACTATTAATAAAACAAAGAAGTGCGGATATTTATCAAAAAAACCATTTTTCTGTTTGACAATGTAATGTGATAAAGTGTAAAATAAAAACCATGCAAGGGCGCATACACGAAAAGGGAAAGTGTGTTCCATGCTTTTTTTATATACGCGGAACATAAAAACGTGTAAAGACCTTTGAAAAAAAGAAGAGGAGGATCATTTTATGAAGAAGACAAAAACAAAGCTTCTGGCTGTACTCCTGACTGCAGCTATGGGTGCACTGACCGCGTGCGGCGGCTCCGGTTCTTCTGAGACCACTGCAGCAGCTTCCGGTGAGTCACAGGCAGCAGAAACTACCGCAGCCGTAGAACTGGCAGAGGGAGAGTCCGTGTCCCAGGATACCGACATCACCGCAGCAATGCTGGTAGACTTTACTACCATGGATCCGATGGATACCAGTGATACCTTATCCGGCGGTATTCAGAGACTGATGATGGACGGTCTGTTCGGCTTCGATGATGATATGAAGATCATCCCGATGCTGGCTACCGACTACGAAGCAAACGACGACGCTACCGAGTTCACCATTCACTTAAGAGAGGGCATCCAGTTCTCCGATGGTACTCCGTGGAACGCAGAGGCAGCAAAGGCAAACTTTGACCGCTGGGGTGATAAGAACCTTGGCTTAAAGAGAACGACCCTACTCTGCAACGTTTTAAAAGAGACCGAGATCGTTGATGATTACACCGTGAAGGTAACCCTGGAAAATCCATTCGGCGCATTTATCCCGACTCTGGCTCATCCGGCCTGTGTTGTTATGAGTCCGGCAGTCATCGCAAAGGGCAACGAGGAGTGCGCGAAGAATCCGGTTGGTACCGGCCAGTACACCTTCGTAGAGTGGGTAGCAGGTGAGCATGCTACCATCGCTTTAAACAAAGACTGGTGGGGCTATAACGCAGATATCTGCGGCGGCACCGCTTTAGTAGACCCGGATGCCGGTTTCAAGACCATTACCTTCAAGCCGGTATCTGAGAACGCAACCCGTGTCGCAATGCTGCAGTCCGGCGACGCTCAGTTCATCTGGCCGGTTCCGACTGAGAGCATTGAGACTCTGCGTGGCGACAGCAATGTAGCAGTTGGCCAGGAAGAGGGTATCGTAGTACGTTACCTGATGATGAACAACCAGAAAGCACCGTTTAACGATGTGAGAGTCCGTCAGGCCATCAACTACGCGATCAACAAGGATGCTTACTGCGCAGTTGTTAAGAACGGTGTGGCAACTCCGGCAACCTCCATCATCGGACCGAACGTCCAGTTCTACAAGGGCAACGATGTATATGCATATGACATCGAGAAGGCGAAATCCTTACTGGCTGAGGCCGGTTATCCGGATGGCTTCAAGACCAGCATCATGTGTGCTTCTACTACTGCAAACTTAAAGCAGTGTGAGTTTTTACAGCAGCAGCTGGCTCAGGTCGGCATCGACGTTGAGATCAACGCTCTTGAGAGCGCGGTGGTAAACCAGAAGATCCAGGATGTGAATGTTCCTGGCTCTGAGGCAGAGGTTGATATGTATGTGATCGGCTGGTCCCCGTCTACCGGTGATGCTGACTGGGGTATCCGTCCGTTAATGGCGATCGAATCTGAGCCGCCGGCAAGCTACAATATCTGCTACTATGAGAACGAAGAGGTTGACCAGCTCTTAAAAGACGCATTATCTACCGCGGATGACTCCAAGAGAGCTGAGGCTTACGCAAAAGCCCAGGATATCATCTGGGAGGAGAGCCCGCTTGTATGTCTGGCAAACGACAACAACACCTGGGCCAGCTCCGCAAAGATGGTGGACGCAAAGGTCTTCCCGGATAACTGCCTGAACTTAAGAAACGCTAAGCTGGCAAAGTAATCCATATTTAGCTAAGAAACAGATCTGACAGAATGATATACTGCAAAACAGGTGGTCTGGCGGAAATCTGATCCGCCGGACCATTTTTGCAGGAAAAAGAATCCGATTAACAGGGGGTACTCCCCAAAAAGAATGAAAGGTGTTGAGTGTATGTTAAGGTACATAGGTAAAAGAATCATTGGAGTGATACCTACCCTGATTATTGTGGTAACCTTCGTATTTTTCTTCGTACGGCTGATCCCGGGTGATCCGGCACGTCTGGTAGCCGGTCCGCAAGCAACGCTGGAAGATGTCCAGGTGGTAAGAGAAGAACTGGGTCTGGATAAACCAATTCATGAACAGTACATTACATATGTAACGGGTCTGCTGAAAGGTGACCTTGGTACATCTCTCCGGACCAAGCGTCCGGTTGCGGTGGAGGTTTCCAACCGCTATGCCAATACGGCAAAACTGACCCTGCTGGCCCTCGCATGGAGCACCATCGTGGGTGTGCTTCTCGGCGTATGGTCCGGAAGACACAGAAGCCACTGGCAGGATTACACAGGAATGACACTGGCTGTGTCCGGCATATCGCTTCCTTCTTTCTGGGTTGGCTTTATGCTGATCATGGTATTTTCCGTGAATCTGAAATGGTTCCCGACCACGGGTGCGGATTCACTGAAGAGTCTCGTATTACCTTCGATCGCACTGGGATCCAGTATTGCGGCAATCATTGCCCGCTTTACCAGATCCTCTATTATAGAAGTATTAAAAGATGATTACATCCGTACTGCGCGCGCAAAGGGCTTAAGAGAGCGCGTGGTTGTATGGAAGCATGCGTTCCGCAACGCGATGATCTCCGTTGTTACCGTAGTCGGCCTGCAGTTTGGTTTCCTGCTTGGCGGTTCCGTAGTAACCGAGTCTGTATTCGCGTTCCCGGGCCTTGGTTCTCTGCTGGTTGAGTCCGTAAACTACCGTGACTATCCGGCAATCCAGTCCCTGATCCTGATCTTTTCATTACATTTCGTTGTGATCAACCTGATTGTAGATGTGCTTTATGCTGTGCTCAATCCGGAAATCCAGCTTGACTAAGAAAGGAGGAGTTTAAGATGGCAAAAGAGAAAATAATGAAGCAGGCCGAAGAAAACCTGAATGAAAAAACGGACATCAGCACTCCGCTTTCTGAGTTTGTCCGCAAATTTAAGAAACAGAAGACCGCCATTGTGGCTCTGGTTTTCATCCTGTTTTTAGTAGTGCTTTCCTTTACCGCAAAATTCATTGCTCCGTATGGGATTAACGATTTCGATTACAACGCGATCATGCAGGCACCGACCGCGGCACACTGGTTCGGAACCGATGAATTCGGAAGAGACCTGTTCTCCCGTATCATCTGCGGTACCGGAATTTCCTTAAGTGTCGGCCTGTTCTCTGTCAGCATCGCGGCTGTGATCGGCTCTTTCCTGGGCCTGATCGGCGGTTACTACGGCGGTATCATTGATTCCATTATCATGCGTATCTGTGACGCGCTGTTCGCGTTCCCTGGCATCATTCTGGCCATCGCGATCGTAGCGATCCTTGGCAGCGGCATGACCAATGTAATCATTGCGGTAGCGGTGTTCAACATTCCGAAATTTGCGCGTCTGGTACGAGGCAACACCCTGGCAACCAAGAACAGCGTGTTCGTACAGGCAGCAAAGAACATCGGCGCGGATGATAAGCGTATCCTGTTCTACCACATCCTGCCGAGCGCGATCCCGGACATCATCGTGCAGTACAGTATGTCCATCGGATCTTCCATTCTGACTGCGTCTTCCTTAAGTTTCTTAGGCATGGGTGCCCAGCCGCCGACACCGGAGTGGGGCCTGCTTTTAAGCAACGGACGTACTTACATGATGAACAGCTGGCATATCACCCTGTTCCCGGGTCTTGCGATCTTCTTAACCGTACTCAGCTTCAACCTGCTGGGCGATGGACTCAGAGACGCACTCGATCCGAAGCTGACTGATTAAGGAGGTGCAGGAATATGAGCGAAACAATCAAAGTGGAGACAACGAAAGATGCCTCCGGCAAAAATATTCTGGAAATCAAAAACATGCACACCTGGTTCCACATGGACAGCGGTATTGTCAAGTCCGTGGATGGTGTTGACATTGAGTTAAAAGAGGGTTCCACCCTCGGTATCGTAGGTGAGTCCGGAAGCGGAAAGAGCGTAACTGCCCTTTCTGTCATGGGCCTGTTAATGGGAACCACCGGTAAGATTGAGGAGGGCGAGATCCTCTTAGACGGCAAGGACATTGTACACATCGGCAATGAAGAACGCAGAAAACTGCGCGGCAGCAAGATCTCCATGATCTTCCAGGAGCCGATGACCAGCTTAAACCCGGTTATGAAGATCGGCGACCAGATCATGGAAGCCATCCTCATGCACCAGAAAGTCAGCAAGAAAGAGGCTGAGGAGAAAGCCATCGAGATGCTGCGCATGACCGGTCTTCCCCGTGTGAAAAAGATGATGAAGGAGTATCCGTTCCAGCTTTCCGGCGGACAGCGCCAGCGTGTCATGATCGCCATGGCTCTGGTATGCAATCCGGAGATCCTGATTGCCGATGAGCCGACCACGGCTCTGGATGTAACGATTCAGGCACAGATCCTAGACCTGATGAACAAATTAAAAAAAGAGATCGGAACTTCCATCCTCTTTATCACCCATGACCTTGGCGTGGTGGCAGAGGTCTGTGACCAGGTTGTTGTCATGTACTGCGGCCGCGTGGTTGAGAAGGGCTCCGTTTATGACATTTTCGACAAACCGTCCCATCCGTATACAGAGGGACTGTTAAATTCGATTCCGAAGCTTGGCGAGCATGTGGAAGAGCTTGAGTCCATTCCGGGCAATGTACCAAATCCGAAGTACATGCCGAAGGGCTGCAAGTTCGCGCCGCGCTGCAAATACGCGTTTGACCGCTGCCGCGAGGAGGAGCCGGGCTTCACGGATCTTGGAAACGGGCATCAGAGCCGCTGCTGGCGCTGTATGCAGGAAGGGGGTAAGGACTGATGGCAGACAATTTATTAGTTGTCCGGGGACTGAAACAGTATTACCCGGTAAAGGGCGGACTTGGAAAAGAGCCGTCCTATGTGAAAGCAGTTGATAACGTAGATTTTGAGGTAAGACGCGGTGAGGTATTCGGAATCGTAGGTGAGTCCGGATGCGGAAAGTCCACCCTTGGAAAGAGTATCTGTAAGCTGATCGAGCCGACGGATGGCTCCATCGTGCTGGATGGTGAAGAAATCGCAAAATACACACCAAAGCAGATGCGACCGATCCGAAAAAAAGTCCAGATGGTATTCCAGGATCCGTACGCGTCCCTCAACCCGCGTATGTCAGTCCGTGATATCGTGGCAGAGCCGCTCATCATCCACGGCCTGACAAAGACCCGTGAGGAGACCGATCAAAAGGTTGTAGAGCTTTTACGCCGTGTTGGCCTGGATGATTACCATGCAAACCGTTATCCGCATGAGTTTTCCGGCGGACAGCGTCAGCGTGTCGGCATCGCAAGAGCCCTGGCGGTACAGCCGCAGCTCATCATCGCCGATGAGCCGGTTTCCGCGCTGGATGTTTCCATCCAGTCCCAGGTGTTAAACCTCATGAACCAGTTAAAGCGGGATATGAACCTGACCTACATTTTCGTTGCTCATGACTTAAGTGTTGTGGAGCATATCAGTGACCGTGTCGGTGTTATGTATCTGGGAAATTTTGTTGAGGAGGGAGACAAGTACAGTCTGTACCAGAACCCGCTTCACCCGTATACCCAGGCACTTCTTTCCGCTGTTCCGATCCCGGACCCGAAAGCAAAGAAAGACAGGATTATTCTGGAGGGAAATATCCCCTCTGCACTGAATCCGCCGAGCGGATGTAAATTCCATACGCGCTGCCCGAAGTGCATGGAGCGCTGCAAGACGGAGGCTCCGCAGAAGTACCAGGTAGGTGATGATCATTTTGTATACTGCCATCTGTACGACACCGAGGAAGCGAAGAAGAACGCGAAAGCTGCGGAGAACGCAGTGATCCATCAGTAATAAAGTCAGAATAGCAATTACATGGCAGAGGAGCCGGTTGATGACTAGATGCCATGAACCGGCTCTTTTGCTGTCTTTTGAAAAAATACAATTGAAATTTTTATAAAAAGAGAGGCACGAACAATGAAACTGTTTATCAGTGCGGATATTGAAGGCTGTGCCGGAACAACCCTCAATTATGAAACCCACAAAGAAGAACCGGCTTATCAGAAATACGCAAAGCAGATGACCGATGAGGTCGTGGCTGTCTGCGAGGCTGCTCTGGCTGCCGGCGTGGATGAGATCGTAGTAAAGGATGGACACGGAGATGCCACCAACATTGATGTAATGGCCATGCCTGAGCACGTTACTCTGATCCGAGGAAAGAGCGGGCACCCCATCAACATGATGTATGGTCTTGATGAGACATTCGATGCTGTGTTTTATATTGGATATCATGCACCGGCCGGCGATCCGGGAAGTCCGCTGAGCCATACCTCTACGGGAGCCAGCAATTTTATTGAGTTAAACGGAAAACGGATGAGTGAATTCATGCTGAACACTTATACAGCGGCCATGTATGGTGTCCCGGTGCTGTTCTTATCCGGTGACGAGCGCATCTGTGAGCTCTCAAAGGAGCTGGTTCCGCAGATCACAACGGTGTCTTCCAAGAAGGGTGTGGGCGGAAGTGCCTGGAATGTATCACCAAAGACTGTGATCGCAGATCTGAAGGCATCCGTCACAGAAGTGCTTTCCGGTGATATAGAGGCAAAGCTTGCTGCATGCAGAATCACGCTTCCGGAGCAGTTTACCTATGAGGTAAACTACAAGGATCTGAAAAAGGCTTACCAGATGTCCTTTTATCCGGGCATGAAGGCAGTAGACGCGCGCACCAATCGTCTTACCAGTAAAAACTGGATGGATATTGTGACAGCTCATTCATTTGTGGTATATTAAAAGAACATACAGGGAGGATATGAACCATGGCAGATTTAAAGACAATTGAGGATTTAACCAACGCTTTTGGCCCGAGCGGTTTTGAGGAAGAGGTAGTAAAAGCAGTACAGAAGCATTGCGAGGGGCTGAATTTAAGAAACGACGCGATGTATAATGTATATGCGACGATGCCGGACGCAAAGGGAAACCGCCCGGTGTTTATGCTGGATGCGCATACCGATGAATGCGGCTTTATGGTCCAGAACGTGGAGGATAACGGACTTCTCAGTATCATCACCCTGGGCGGATTTCATATGACCAGCCTTCCGGCCCACAGTGTCATTGTGCGCAATAGTAAAGGCGAAAAAATCAAGGGAATCATTACATCCAAGCCGGTACATTTCTTAACGGCTGCCCAGAAGGCCGACAATTCCCTGACGATCGAGGAATTAAAGGTGGATGTCGGAGCCAGCAGCAGACAGGAGATCGAAGAGGATTACGGAATCCACGTCGGTGATCCGATCATGCCGGATGTGACCTTCTCCTATGATGAAAAACACGGCATCTGTTCCGGAAAGGCTTTTGATAACCGTCTTGGCTGTGTCTGCATCATTGAGACCATGAAAGCCCTGATGAAGGAGACGGAGAGCCTGGCCGTGGATGTGGTCGGTGCCTTTGCTTCCCAGGAGGAGGTTGGCATGCGCGGCGCAACCGTGACTGCACAGCAGGTAAAGCCGGATCTTGCTATCGTATTTGAGGGATCTCCGGCAGACGATTTCTATTACCGTACCGGTGTAGCCCAGGGCTGCTTAAAGAAAGGTGTGCAGATCCGCCATATGGATAACAGCTATGTGGCAAATGACGCATTTATGGCCTATGCACATGAGATTGCTGACAAATACGGAATCAAGTGTCAGGATGCGGTAAGACGCGGCGGAAGTACCAATGCAGGTAAAATCCATCTGACCCATCAGGCGGTTCCGGTTCTGGTTCTTGGTATTCCGTCCCGTTATGTGCATACCCACTACAACTTCTGCGCAAAGGAAGATATCGAATCCACCATTAAAATGGCTGTTGAGGTTATCCGCGGTTTAAATGATGAGCGTATCCGCCACATTATGCGTCAGGATGTATTATAATGCAGACTATGGAACAACAAAACGACAGAATATCTTTTCTTAAGGGAATGCGCGATGGAGTGCCCATCGCGCTTGGGTACTTTGCTGTTGCTTTTACACTTGGCATTACCGCAGGTAAGGCAGGGATGAATGCCCTGCAGTCTTCCCTGATGTCTGCGTTGATGCTCGCATCGGCGGGGGAGTTTGCGGCGATCAGCATGATCGGATCTGGAGCAGGGGTGATGGAGATGATCGTTACTACAGTGGTCATCAATATGCGCTACCTGCTGATGTCAAGTGCTTTATCCCAGAAGGTGCAGCAGAACAGGCCATTTCTCCACAGAATCTTCATGTCTTATGCGGTGACGGATGAGATCTTTGGCATATCCATGACGGTTCCGGGAAAGCTGAATCCGTTTTATCAATACGGTGCAGCCAGTGTGGCAGCGCCCGGCTGGGTACTCGGAACCTTTCTTGGCACGATGGTGGGCATGATCCTTCCGGCACCGGTCATGAGCGCTATGAGTGTGGCTATATACGGCATGTTTCTTGCAGTGGTGATCCCGCCGGCAAGAAAGGACAAGATCATTGCCGCAGTGGTAGTGGTATCCATGTCGGTAAGTCTTTTGTTCCAAAGCATTCCGGGACTTAAAAATATCTCATCGGGGTTTCAGATTATCCTGCTGACCGTGCTGATTTCGGCTGCAGCGGCAATCCTGTTCCCGGTACAGGAGGAGCAGCATGCATCATAATATTTACGCTTCCATTCTGGTCATGTTCCTGACAATTTATGCCGTGCGGGCCCTGCCGCTGACGCTGATCCGCAGGGAAATCAGGAATCCGTTTATTCAGTCTTTCTTATATTATGTTCCTTATGTGAGTCTTTCTGTTATGACGTTTCCGTCCATCCTTTCTGCAACAGGAAACCGGATCACGGGAATTGTCGGATTTGTGGCAGGGGTGATCCTTGCCTGGATCGACGGAAATCTGTTCCGTGTTTCCATTGGTGCCTGTGTAGCAGTCTATATTGCGGAGATGATTTTGCATTAAAGTCGGAACAAACGTGTGCAGAGGCCTGTAAACCACTGGAAAACATTGACAAAAACAGGAAACAGATTTATAATGCCTTCATCGTCTGTCAAAAAACAGGTGATGGGGAGCAATTCATAATTGGAATCGAATGAGGAGGATAAGAACTATGGCAACAAGAAGAAACGCAGCTAAGGCACCAGCAAAAGCAGCACCGAAGACCGAGACCGTAAAAGCAGAAGCTAAGACAGCTGCAGCGGAGGTTAAAGCAGAAACTCCGGTAAAAGCAGTTGTTGAAGCACCGGCAGCAAAGCCAGTCGAGACCACCAAAAAAGCACCAGCAAAGAAAGCTCCTGCAAAGAAGGCAGACCCTAAGGCTTGCGTAGTTATTGAGTTCTCAGGCAAACAGATCGTAGCAAAAGATGTTCTGGACAAGGCAGTGAAAGCATATGAGGCAGACCATAAGGGCGCAGAGATCAAAACCATTGAAGTTTATGTAAAACCGGAAGAAAATGTTGCTTACTATGTTGTAAACGGAGAAGGTTCTGACGATTATAAGGTAATCTTATAATTCAGGATTCTCAGTTGTATCTGTATACTTTGTAAAGAGTGGAGGGGCTGTTGCAGACAGGTTCCAGAACGTTCTGGATTCCGTGTTGTGACAACCCTTCATTTGTTTGTTATAAATTACGGGAAATAAGGATCGGGAGCAGAAATCGCTGCCGGATAAAACGGATAAAGGAGAGAAACGGATGGAACAGCAGCAGGAGACCTGGAAACTTCCAGAGGCATTTGTGGCAAGAATGAAAGCGATGCTGGGAGACGCATGTGATATATTTCTTGCAAGCTATGAAAAAGAGCGGGCACTGGGACTCCGGGTAAATACCATGAAGGTTCCGGCAGCGGAGTTTGCCGGTCAAAATCAGGCTTTGTTTTCCCTGCGACCGGTATCCTGGTGCCGGGAAGGCTTTTATTATGACCGGGAGAGCCGTCCGGGACGCCATCCTTACCATGAAGCAGGAGTATATTACATTCAGGAACCGAGTGCCATGGCAGTTGTGGCTTTGCTTGCTCCAAAGCCGGGTGAACGTGTGCTGGATCTGTGCGCGGCTCCGGGGGGCAAGACAACACACATCGCGTCACGCCTGGAAGGACGCGGACTTCTGGTCAGCAATGAAATCCATCCGGCGCGGGCAAAAATCCTTTCCCAGAATGTGGAGCGTATGGGCATTGGCAACGCTGTCGTGACAAATGAGGATTCGGGAACCCTGGCTGCATTTTTTCCGGAGTTTTTTGACTGTATGGTCGTGGATGCGCCGTGCTCCGGAGAGGGAATGTTCCGGAAAGATGAACAGGCCAGAAATGAGTGGAGTGAGGCAAACGTAAAGCTTTGCGCAGAGCGCCAGCAGGAGATTCTGGACAATGCGGCAGAGATGTTAAAGCCGGGCGGCAGAATGGTATATTCTACCTGCACGTTCGCGCCGGAAGAAGATGAAGCCGGAATCTCTGACTTTTTGAAACGACATCCGGAGTTCTCGGTAGTGCGCCTGGAGCCGGGCGGATATCCCGAGGGTCTGTCCTGCGGGCACCCGGAATGGAGTCAGGATCAAAATCCAGATCTTAAGTACACCTTCCGTATCTGGCCCCATGAGGCGGAGGGAGAGGGACATTATCTGGCCCTGCTGAAAAAGACCGGAACCTGGGCGCCGGAAGACAGCCGGAAGCGAAAACAGCCAAAATACTGGAATGACAAGGCAGGCAGAGCCTATCTCGGAGAATTTTTCAAAAAGTCCCTGACGGAAGAAGGATATGCGCTGTTAAAGGACGGTATGGAACAGCTGATTCTGTTTGGAGATCAGCTGTATATGCTGCCGGATGGCATGCCGGCACTGGACCGTCTGAGAGTGCTTCGTCCCGGACTGCATCTTGGGGAATTCAAAACAAAACGTTTTGAACCGTCCCATGCGCTTTCTCATTTTCTGAAGCCTCAGCATGCAGTATCTGTGTGCCGTCTGGATCCGGAAGATCCCCAGGTACTGGATTATCTGAAGGGAAACACAGTCCGTGGGGAGGCCGGCCTCTCTGGCTGGACGCTGGTCTGCATTGGGAAGTATCCTCTTGGATGGGGAAAGGCTGTTTCCGGTGTGGTAAAAAACCACTATCCAAAAGGGCTTCGCATACAGGGTTAGATCCCTGATGTGCGAAGCCCTTTTTTATATGATAGGAAATTGCGTCCTATCATATAAAAACGCTCCGCGAGGATGCGCACTCGGCGCAAAGGTAGATGGTTGCTGAAGCAACCGCGCCTCGGCGCGAGAATGTGCCAAGGCACATTCTTTTTTGTATCATGGAAAACAGATGCATTGCTGATGTGCTGCTCAGTCATGGGTTCGGAACATTTCAACAATTGCGATCATATCTTCTTTGTTCAGCTTTTTATTGTTCATAAAGTTTCTGGTTTCCGGAATGTAATGTTCCAGGATCGGTAGCAGTATAAGCGCTGTGATACCTGCGGTGAAGCCGCCGTTGTACAGCACCAGGCCGCCGTGCAGGGCAGAGGTTGCGGTACACATGGATGCGCACATGAAGCCGGCGGCAATGCCGGCGCGTCTGCCGTAGCGCCCGGAAATCGGGCACAGGCCGGTGGCAAATGCCACACCGTTGATGTATCCCTGCGTGGTAATGGTCCAGCTGATCTCTCTGCCGTTGAGATAGCAGATCGTCAGTGTGAACAGATACAGAAGCTGATATCCCGCAAGAATCGGCCAGATATTTTTCGGATGCTGCCCCATGCAGGTGAAAGTCAGAGCTGCCAGGATCACACCGATGGTGGCACCGGTAAAACCGGCACCTTCCGTGTAGACCATGATGATATCCAGGTAGAACAGGAAGAATATTCCCACTGTGCCGATGTTGATGAGGCAGAGCGGCATGCCATATTGAGAGGCAAAATCACTCTGATGTCCGGTGTCCCGGGTCAGCTCTTCATATCCAAGAAAGCTTTTGCCGTTTAAGAAAAATCCGGTCAGAATGCAGATAATAAAAACAAGCAGGAAAAAACAGTTGGCATACAGCTGAAAGGAGCGGCCAAACTGTTCGTAAACCGGATTGAAGCGGGTCAGCTTGGAAGATGGATCAATTCCCATGGTGTTGTAAAAAAGGTTAAACAGGAAAAAACCGAACACGCCGAATGCCAGTCCGCCATTATACAAGTTGTAACCTTTGTGCCATGCGTGGGCCCCGGGGAGAATGGCCGGTACGATAAAGCCCAGCATGATCGAAAAAGCGATGGTCAAAAGCACGCCGCTGACCGTTAGTGTCGGATGCCCGAACACAAAGGTATCCTGGGTGTAACGGAATAAAAGTTCACCGATAAATGGGCTGAATGAAGTTGTGAACATGCAGACGTGCAGGTTGTTTTTAAAATTCAGCTTCTTTAATCGAAGATAGAGAAACGGGGCCAGAAAGCATGGCCACATGGTCAGAAAGTTCAGTCCGTAAAAGCAGTGCGCTACTACAAGAAAATAACCGGCCAGTGTGCTGGGACGGGAATCTCCTTTTAAACCGACCATAAAAAGCCAGCAGGCCATGCCGCAGGCGCCGGCGTTTAACATGGCGCTCGGCAGACCGCCGATCTCCAGATAGTCTGTAACCAGCGGGCTTGGTGATGTCATGATAAGATACCAGCCGTGGAGTATGCTGCCAAGTTCTCCTGTGTAGATGGCTGCGACCAGCGAAGAAATCAGAAAAGAAACGGAGAAGACGAGAGCTATCCCGTTGATGATAGTACTGTTGGATATTTTTTTACCTTCCATGCATAAATCCCCTGTAGCGATATTTTTCATTATGAGTAGTGTTCTGACTTTCAATTATAGAGCAGCGGGTATTTCATTTCAAGGTAATTTCTTAACGAAACTTGTACGGAATTTAGTGCAAAGTTACTGTGTGACTGCAGGGCAGGCATTTGTTCGGGCATCTGGTAAAAACTGCTGCATATCCGCCGGGACAGGGGCTGTAAATTCCATGGGGATCCCGGAAACCGGATGTGAAAAGGACAGCTTCCAGGAGTGCAGGCTCTGACGCTGTAAAAAACGGTAATCCGGATTATAAAGAAAATCACCGTAGAGGGGATGGCCGATATGTTAAATATGGACCCGGATCTGGTGGGTACGTCCTGTTTCCAGGTAAATTTTAAGGAGAGAGGTGTCGGTTTGCGGCTGGTAGAAGAGCAGCTCATAATGGGTCAGCGCAGCTTCTCCGTGGACGGGGTCCGGGACACGCTCGATCGTGGAGCCCGGGAGTCTCGCAATGGGAACGTCAATCGTTCCTTCCGGCTGTCCTGAGAGGTTCCCGCTGACTGCGGCCAGATAGGTGCGGTGAATCTGGCGGTTCCTCACCATATCAGAAAGGATACAGCTGCTCAGTGCATTTTTTGCGACGATCAGAAGACCGGTGGTATCACGGTCCAGGCGGTTGACGGCACGGAAAACAAAGGGTTTTTGTTTCTGTTTAAAATACCAGGCAAGTCCGTTTGCCAGAGAGTTGGAGAAATTGCCCTGGGATGGGTGGATGGGAACATTCGCGGCTTTGTTTATGACCATCAGATCCTCATCTTCGTAAAGAATGGACAGCGGCATGCGCACAGGAACAATATTTTCCGAAGAAGTCTCTTCTGCAAATGTGACATCCAGCCGGTCACCGGTTTTCATGCGGAAGGTGGTATAAACCTTTGCCCCGCGGATCATCAGTCCGTCTTCAGTCAGTTTGATACGGTTGATCAGACTTTTGGAATATCCATGGGAGCGAAGCAGTGCTTCTACGGACTGTCCGTCTGTGGAAGCAGTGTAGGAGTGGCGGATGATATGGTCCATGTTGTCAGAATTCCTTTCCGGTGTTATGCTGCGATGCCTGATTTAAATGTTTCTTACGGCTTACGGCGTGGGGAGTCGGGCTGTTTTCCTTAAGAAAGCTGGCGCGCTGCACGCTGTCGATGCCGTAGCGGCCGCGGATATGGTCCACAGCTTTTTCCATAGCCCGCATTTTCTTCTGCCGCTCATCTTCAAACAGGCTCATCTGTTCAAACGGATCCTCCTGGATCTGTGAAGTGCGCAGTCCGATCAGCCGGACCGGCGTTTTATCCCAGAATTCCTTCAGGAGGCGGCAGGCGGTGTCATAGAGAACCGAGGTGGAGTCAGTGGGGCTTTTTAAGACGCACTGATGAGACTGGCTGGTGAAGCGCCAGTCCTTTAATTCCACAGTAACGCTGTTGCAGCGGACACTGGCCTCCCGGAGCCTTGCTCCCACGGTTTCGCTTAAGGCAAGCAGGACCTGACTTGCGGTGTCAAAGTCAGAAACATCCTGCGCCAGGGTAATGCTGTTTCCGTAACCTTTGCGTGTGGGATCCGGAGAGGCCACAGGATCCTGGTCAATGCCGTTGGCGTAGCGATACACCTGTGTGCCATATTTATCACCGAGGTGGGCTCTTAAGATATCCGGATCACAGGATGCTGCATCACCAATGGTGTGAAGCCCGATGCGGGCCATTTTATCTGCGGCAGATTCGCCTACAAAGAGCAGGTCGCGCAGGGGAAGCGGCCACATTTTCGCTGCGATCTCAGATGGGAATAGCGTATGGGTCTTGTCCGGCTTCTCAAAATCGGAAGCCATTTTTGCCAGAAGCTTATTGGATGAAATTCCAACATTCACCGTGAAGTTCAGTTCCTCCCGGATGCGCCTGCGGATCTGATCTGCGGCTTTTCTGGGGGGCCCGAACAGATGAATGGTTTCGGTCATGTCCAGAAAGGCTTCGTCAATACTGAATTTTTCAATATCCGGCGTATATTCAGAAAGCAGGGCGAGCATCTGCCGGGAATATCCGGAATAGATATCAAAACGGGAGGGGACAATGACCAGCTCCGGACATTTGCGCAGGGCGGAAGCAATGGTTTCTGCCGTTACCACGCCGTATTTTTTCGCCGGCGTGGATTTGGCCAGGATAATGCCGTGACGGGAACGGACATCGCCTCCGACCGCGGACGGGATCAGCCTGAGATCCTGAACCTTCGGATCCCGGGATAGGCGATATACGGACTCCCAGCTTAAAAAGGCAGAGTTTACATCAATATGAAAGATCAGCCGTTTTCTGGATTCCACAATTCTATTCCTCCTGTTGCTGTATGGTGAGTCTGATATGCTTCCTATCATAGCAGAATATCCGGATTTTTACCAGAATAGGATAGAAAGACAATGCGATAATCGCGGGGCGTGTGAATTGAACAGAACAGGAAAGAAAAACAGGATCATCGGACTGATGGCAGGGATCAGCATCGGGTTTGCGGTGTGGGGAAGCGTACGCCCGGAGCCGGATCTGTGGCAGGGGGCGGAAAGTATGCTGGCAGAGAGCAGCCGGCCGGTATCAGAGACGAAACAGCAGCTGTCCCTGCATTCCCTGAGTGCCGTGTTGATGGATGCAGACAGTGGGCGTATTTTATATGGAAAGGACGAGCATCAGGTACGGCCTATGGCCAGCACTACAAAGATCATGACCTGCATTCTTGCGCTGGAGCTTGGAAATCCGGAGGATTTTTGTGAGATTTCAGAAAAAGCGGCAGGGCAGCCAAAAGTGAAGCTTGGCGCGCCGGCCGGGAGCCGTATCAGGCTTAAGGATCTTTTGTATTCCCTGATGCTTGAGTCCCACAACGACTCAGCAGTGGCAATTGCGGAGCATATCAGCGGCAGCGTAGAGGCCTTCACGGAAAAGATGAATCGCAAGGCACAGGATATTGGCTGCGTGGATACCACGTTCCTGACACCGAACGGACTGGATGCGGAGAAGCAAAATGCAGATGGAGAGGTGATCCGTCATGGTACGACAGCCGCTGAGCTGGCAAAAATCCTGCGTTATTGTACGAAAACGTCCCAAAAAGATGATGAATTTTTAACGATAACGCGCTGCCGAAGTTATTCCTTTTCAGACTCTGAGGGACATAATACCTACAGCTGTCAGAATCACAACGCTCTCCTGGATATGACACAGGAGGCTGTGACCGGAAAGACCGGATTTACCGGAGGCGCCGGCTACTGTTATGCGGCTGAACTGTCCGACGGTGAAAGGAGCTTTATCCTCACACTTTTAGGATGCGGCTGGCCTCCGCATAAAACCTGGAAATGGGAGGATGTACAGAAACTGTACAGCTATGGCAAACAGAATTATTTCTATTGCGATTTTGCTTTTGAGGAAAACAGACTTCGGATCCCTCTGCTGGGAGGAGCGTATAAAGACTGGATTTACGCAGTTTCTGAAAGTCCGGAACAGAAGAGGAGTTTTCATCTTCTGGTATCGGAAACGGAGCGGCCTGTGGCAGAGTACGATATGAAAACGATCCTGGATGCTCCGGTGAAGGCAGGGGATGAAGTCGGAGTGGTCCGTTACCGGCTCGGGCAGGAGGAAATCGGCCAGAGCCACTACTGCTCAGAGGAGGAAGCAGCGGCCTGGGGGCTGTCGTACTGTCTACAGCGGATCCTCGATTTCTGGATATTTTGAAATTGTAAAAATATTTCAAAAAGACTTGAATTTTTTCCGATGACATTATATTATTATAATCGGCAGAAATTGGATTTACTAAGCGATTTATTGTCTTTCCCTTAACAATGTGAACGGAAAAGTACAGAAATCGTCAAATATTTCAAAATGGAGGATTGCAAAATGAGTAATCAAACATCAGCAAGTAACAGAATCAACGCATTACTTGATGAGAACAGTTTTGTTGAAGTTGGCGCTTATATTACAGCAAGAAGCACCGATTTTAACATGACTGACAAGGAGACTCCGGCAGATGGCGTGATCACCGGTTACGGTACCATCGAAGGAAACCTTGTGTATGTGTATAGCCAGGACGCTTCCGTACTGGGCGGCTCCTTAGGTGAGATGCACGCAAAGAAAATTTCCAACATCTATTCCATGGCAGTAAAGATGGGCGCACCGGTCATCGGTCTGGTAGACTGTGCAGGTCTTCGTCTGCAGGAAGCAACGGACGCATTAAACGGTTTTGGTGAGATGTATTTAAGCCAGACCATGGCATCCGGCGTGGTTCCGCAGATCTCCGCTATCTTTGGTACCTGCGGCGGCGGTATGGCAGTAGCTTCCGCTATGGCTGACTTTATCTTTATGGAAGAGAAAAACGCAAAATTATTTGTAAATTCTCCGAACGCAATCGACGGAAATCGTGTTGAGAAGTGCGATACTTCCAGCGCTGCATTCCAGAGTGAGGAAACCGGACTTGTGGACTTCACCGGAAGCGAAGAGGATATCTTATCCCAGATCCGCTCCCTGGTAACCATCCTTCCGGCCAACAACGAGGATGACATGTCCTACAGCGAATGCACCGACGATTTAAACCGTGTATGCTCCGATCTTGAAAATTATGCAGGAGCAACCGATCTGGCACTGGCACAGATCTCCGATGACAACTTCTTCTTAGAGGTGAAGAAGAACTATGACAAGTCCATGGTAACCGGCTTTATCCGTCTGAACGGAACCACCGTGGGCTGCGTGGCAAACCGCACTGCTGTTTACGCGGCAGACGGTGTGAAGGAAGACGAGTTCGATGCAGTTCTCTCCGCTAACGGCGCAGAAAAGGCAGCAAAGTTTGTTTCCTTCTGTGACGCATTCAACATTCCGTTACTGACCCTGGTGAACGTAAAGGGCTACAAGGCATGCAAATGCACTGAGCGCCGCATCGCAAAGAACGCAGGCCGTCTGACCTACGCTTTTGCAAACGCAAGCGTTCCGAAGGTAACCGTCGTAGTCGGCGAGGCTTATGGTACCGCATACCTGACCATGAACTCCAAGTCCATCGGTGCAGATGTGGTATATGCATGGCCGAACGCAACCATCGGCATGATGGATGCTTCCGCTGCAGCTAAGATCATGTACGCAGACGAAATTGCAAAGGCAGATGATTCCGTTGCACTCATCAATGAGAAGGCAGCTGCTTATCGTGAAATGCAGTCCAGCGCACTTGCAGCGGCAAAGAGAGGATATGTAGACGATATCATCGAGGCATGCGACACCAGAAAACGCGTGATCGCAGCATTCGAGATGCTGTTTACCAAAAGAGAGGATCGTCCGGACAGAAAACATGGAACGGTTTAGAATGAGGTGACAAATATATGAAACAGTATATGAAACGAGTTTTGTTAGTGTTAAGCATGGTAGTCAGCCTCTTTGCTCTGTCCGCATGCTCCAACAAGAATGCTGCTGAGGCAGAAACTATGGATCCGCAGACAGCTTCCTACATTTCTCAGATCTCGGAAAACCTGCTCCAGACCATCGCCGAGATGGACGAAGCCACAGCAGAGGAGTCTGAGACCGGCCTGTTAAAGCAGGGCGAGGACGGACTTGCAAGCGGCCTGACTTCCTGGATCGGTGTCATGAAGGACACCGGCGCGTTCGTAAGCGTCCTTTCCTCCGATACCGAGCTTGGCGAGGATGATCAGTATGTATGTGTGATTCAGGCACAGTTTGAGAAACGCAACGTAGAGTTCAAAGCATTCTACACCATGGATCCGCAGAGCCAGAACTTAAATCCGGTCAGCCTGACCTTCAGCCCGGAGTATACCGTAGGCGAGAATATGGCAAAGGCAGGCATGAATACCTTACTTGGTATGGGTACCGTATTCCTGGTACTGATCTTCATCAGCATCCTGATCAGCTGCTTCAAGTTCATCAGCGTCTTCGAGAACAAGATGAAAGCAAAGAACGCAGCTCCGGCACCGGCAGCAGCTCCAGTGGCAGCACCGGCAGCAGAAGAGGAAGAGCTTGTGGATGATCTGGAACTGGTGGCTGTCATTACTGCGGCTATCGCAGCATCAACCAACTCATCAACCGACTCCCTGGTAGTACGCTCCATCAAACGTGCACCGGGCGCAAAATGGAAAAGAGCATAAGCGAATAGGAGGATTCTTATCATGAAAAATTACACAATTACTGTGAATGGCAATGTATACAATGTAACTGTTGAAGAGGGAACCACTGCTGGTGTAGTTCAGGCTCCGGCAGCAGCACCGAAGGCAGCTCCGGCAGCTCCGAAGGCAGCAGCTCCGGCCGGCGCTCAGGGTTCTGTAGTTGTAACCGCTCCGATGCCGGGTAAGATCCTGGCAGTAAAGGCTAACGCCGGACAGGCTGTAAAGAAAGGCGATGTTATTATGGTTCTCGAGGCTATGAAGATGGAGAACGATATCGTAGCTCCTCAGGATGGAACCGTTGCAAGCATTAATGCAGCAGCAGGCGACGCAGTAGAAGCTGGCGCAACTCTTGCTACATTAAACTAATAGCTTGCAAAAAAGCAAGTTCCACATGGAGGGATTAAAATGGATTATATTGGATCTACTTTGGCCAATCTTCTTCAGCAGACCGCATTCCTGAATCTGACCTTCGGAAACTTTATCATGATTCTGGTGGCATTCGTATTCCTGTATCTGGCGATCAGAAAAGGATTCGAGCCGCTCTTACTGGTTCCGATCGCGTTTGGTATGCTGTTAGTTAATATCTACCCGGATATTATGGCTGCCCCGGAAGATATGTCCAATGGCGTAGGCGGACTTCTTCACTACTTCTTCATTCTGGATGAGTGGAGTATCCTTCCGTCTCTGATTTTCATGGGTGTCGGCGCAATGACCGATTTCGGCCCGCTGATCGCAAACCCGAAGAGCTTCCTGCTTGGCGCAGCAGCTCAGTTTGGTATCTACAGTGCATATTTCCTTGCAATTTTCATGGGCTTCAATGATAAAGCAGCAGCAGCTATCTCCATCATTGGTGGAGCAGACGGCCCGACTTCCATCTTCCTTGCAGGTAAGCTTGGACAGTCTGAGTTCATGGGACCGATCGCAGTAGCAGCTTACTCCTACATGGCGCTGGTTCCGATCATCCAGCCGCCGATCATGAAGGCTCTGACCACTGAGAAAGAGCGTAAGATCAAGATGGATCAGCTTCGTCCGGTTTCCAAGCTGGAGAAGATCCTGTTCCCGGTTATCGTAACCGTAGTAGTCTGCCTGATTCTGCCGACTACCGCACCGCTTGTTGGTATGTTAATGCTTGGTAACCTGTTCCGTGAGTCTGGCGTTGTAAAACAGCTGTCCGAGACCGCAAGCAATGCCCTGATGTACATCGTAGTTATCCTGCTTGGTACTTCCGTAGGCGCATCCACCAGTGCAGAGGCCTTCTTAAAGGTAACCACCTTAAAGATCGTTGCCCTGGGTCTGGTAGCATTCGCAGTAGGTACCGCAGCCGGCGTTATCTTCGGTAAGATCATGTGCAAGCTTACAGGCGGTAAGGTAAACCCGTTAATCGGTTCCGCAGGTGTATCTGCAGTGCCGATGGCAGCCCGTGTATCCCAGAAGGTTGGTTCTGAGGCAGATCCGACGAACTTCCTGCTGATGCATGCAATGGGCCCGAACGTAGCAGGTGTTATCGGTACTGCAGTTGCAGCCGGTACATTCATGGCAATTTTCGGCGTTTAAAATTCAATCATTTCTTGCTGCAGCAATATAAAGTTGCCGCAACATATAAATTTGGAGGTAAAGAATCATGGCTGAGATTCAGAAAAAACCGGTTAAGATCGTTGAGACTGTCCTGCGTGACGCTCATCAGTCCCTGATCGCAACCAGAATGAGCACCGAGCAGATGCTTCCTATCATTGACAAGATGGATCAGGTTGGTTATTACGCAGTAGAGTGCTGGGGCGGCGCAACCTTTGATGCTTCTCTTCGATTCCTGAAGGAAGATCCGTGGGAGAGACTGAGAAAGTTAAGAGCCGGCTTTAAAAATACAAAATTACAGATGCTGTTCCGTGGCCAGAACATTCTGGGTTACAACCACTACGCAGATGATGTAGTAGAGTACTTCGTACAGAAATCCGTTGCAAACGGTATTGATATCATCCGTATTTTTGACTGCTTAAACGATCTGCGCAACCTGCAGACCGCTGTTAAGGCAGCAAACAAGGAGAAGGCACACGCTCAGATCGCTCTGTGCTATACCCTGGGTGATGCATACACTCTGGATTACTGGAAGGACATCGCAAAGAGAATCGAAGATATGGGCGCAGATTCCATCTGTATCAAGGATATGGCTGGTCTGTTAACCCCGTATGCAGCACAGGAGCTGGTAAGTGCATTAAAAGAGTCTACCGAGCTGCCGATCGACCTGCATACTCACTACACCTCCGGTGTAGCTTCCATGACTTACTTAAAGGCTGTAGAGGCAGGCTGCGATATCATCGATACCGCAATGTCTCCGCTGGCACTTGGTACCAGCCAGCCGGCAACCGAGGTTATGGTAGAGACCTTCAAGGGAACTCCGTACGATACCGGTTTATCCCAGGACAAGCTTGCTGAGATCACCGATTACTTCGCACCGATCCGTGAAGAGGCTTTGAAATCCGGTCTGTTAAATCCGAAGGTACTTGGCGTTAATATCAAGACCCTTCGTTATCAGGTTCCGGGCGGTATGCTGTCCAACCTGGTTAGCCAGTTAAAAGAGGCTGGTAAGGAAGATAAGTATCAGGAGGTTCTCGAGGAGATCCCACGTGTTCGTAAGGACTTCGGTGAGCCGCCGCTTGTTACTCCGTCTTCCCAGATCGTTGGTACCCAGGCTGTTATGAACGTTATCTCCGGCGAGCGCTACAAACTGGTTCCGAAGGAGTCCAAGAAGATCATGCTCGGCGAGTTCGGCCAGACTGTAAAGCCGTTCAACGCAGAAGTGCAGAAGAAGATCATCGGCGACGAAACCCCGATCACCTGCAGACCTGCAGATCTGATCGCTCCGCAGCTGCCGCAGTTCGAGAAAGAGTGTGCTCAGTGGAAGCAGCAGGATGAGGATGTCCTTTCCTACGCTCTGTTCCCGAAGGTAGCAGAAGAGTTCTTCAAATACAGAGAGGCTCAGCAGACCAAGGTAGACGCTGCTGTGGCAGACACCGAGAGCAAGGCTTATCCGGTATAATTAATACAGAATTAACGATAGGAGCAGGAAGAAATCTGTGAAAACAGGTTTCTTCCTGTTTTTCCATGTTACAATCCATGAAATTCTTACAATTTTTTGTGATTCTGTGAAGTTTCTTTGCTTTCCGTTGACGCAGTCGGATTTTGTCATTATAATGTAACGTAGCGTAAATTTGTCGGGAGCAGGATCCTGTCCCAGACAAATGCGATACTAAGGAGATCATCAAATGAAAAAACAAACCTTGAAAAAAGGTCTGGCTGCGGTTCTGGGACTGGCTTTATGCATGCAGATGCCATCTGTGAACAGTGCACTGCAGCTTTCCGCATATGCGCAGGAACGTGCCGCTACCATCAATGCTTCCAGCTTAAATGTCCGGAGTGGTGCGGGAACCTCCTATTCTTCGGTTGGAAAACTGGGAAAAGGCGCGGCAGTTACCGTGGTAGGTGAAAAAGCCGCTTCTGACGGGAAAACCTGGTATCAGATCCGTTATACCAGCGGCGGCTCGACTCAGACAGGATATGTATTAAGCACCTATGTGAAGTTTCCGGTGTCCTACAGCCATGATTCCAGCTTTGAGTCCCAGCTTTCCGCGCAGGGATTTCCGGAATCCTATAAGACCGGGCTGCGTCAGATCCATGCCCAGTATCCGAACTGGACTTTCACTGCTGTGAAGACCGGGCTGGACTGGAATACGGTTATTCAGAACGAGGGAGTGCTTGGACGAAATCTGGTACATACCAACAGTATCTCTTCCTATAAATCACTGGCAGACGGAGCTTACAACTGGGATTCCGGCACCTGGACAGGATTTGACGGAAACACCTGGGTGGCGGCATCCACTGAGATCATCAGCTATTATATGGATCCGCGGAATTTCCTGGATGAAGTCAACGTATTCCAGTTCCTGGATCAGAGCTATAACGCATCCCTTCATACAGCAGAGGGACTTCAGTCCATGTTAAAGGGAACCTTTATGGAAGGCAATGTAAGAACGGGTGCGGTTGCTTCCGGAAGTACATCCGGCGGCAGCTCATCAGGAAGTACTTCCGGCAGCAGTTCCTCCGGTTCATCGAAGGTCATTACTGTGGGCCCCGGCGTGTCGGGAGGCAATTCCGGTGTTACCTCATCAACACCGGGGAAAAACGAAGGTTCCTCATCCGGCAGTGCCAGTCAGACGCCGTCCTCTGACGGAGATCATCAGGTGCGTCTGGAAGGACCGAGTGCCTCCATCAGCAGAAACCGCGCAGAACTTTTAACATCCAGTGTTGTGATCGGTGTTGGCCCGGGAGCTGCGTCTTCAAGCAATGGAAGCACTGCGGGAAGCAGTCCGTCCGGTACGACATCTTCAGCTGCACAGACACCGGGTGTGTCTGCTGGAAACGGGGCTTCGGTTTCTAATGTCAGCTATGCCGATGCGATCATGAATGCAGCGAAAAGTTCCGGTGTCAGTCCGTATGTGATTGCAGCCATGATCATTCAGGAGCAGGGACGCAACGGTACCGGTAATTCCATTTCCGGAAACTATGCAGGATATACCGGCTATTACAATTATTTTAATGTAGGCGCGTATGCTTCCGATGGGATGGGAGCGGTGCAGAGAGGCCTCTGGTATGCTTCCCAGAGCGGAAGTTATGGCAGACCGTGGACCATGCCGGAATCCTCCATTGCAGGCGGTGCCCAGTTTTATGGCACCAACTATGTGAAGGCCGGACAGGATACTCTCTATTTAAAAAAATACAATGTCCAGGGCTCTAACATATATAAGCACCAGTACATGACCAATGTAGACGGAGCGGCTTCTGAGGGGTCTATTTTTGCAGAAGGCTTTACTTCCCAGCAGAAGAGTACGGCACTGAATTTCAAGATTCCGGTATACAGCAATATGCCGGAAACTCCGTGCGCGCAGCCGACTCTTAGCGGCAGCCCGAACAATAAGCTAAACGGTCTGGGAGTGGAGGGCTTTACCTTAACGCCGACCTTTAACCGCGATACCTACTCCTACGATCTGATCGTAGACCATTCTGTATCCAATGTAACGGTCAGTGCATCGGCAATCGATTCCAAGGCATCGGTACGTGGCAACGGCAATGTATCTCTTTCCAGCGGAATCAACGATATTTCTGTAGTTGTAAGAGCAGAGAATGGCACGGAGCGCACTTACACGATCCATGTAGTCCGCCAGGCCGGAGGTCCGACTTATAACGGAGGGATCAGCAGTGGAGGTTCAGGCAGCGGTTCTTCCAGCGTTACCGTGGGAGGTCCGGGAAGCAGCTCGGCGGGCAGCTCCTCCGGAACCACATCCTCCGGTGTGATCACGGTGGGACCGGCAGGCGGATCTACGAGCTTGTCCCCGAATTCCGGATCTTCCTCAGGAGGAAGCCAGGTGACATTTTCCAGTCCGGGCGCTAATTAAAATCAGTGAGAACGGCGGCTG
>ERZ773216.240-NODE-240-length-78105-cov-65.179872_pt1 | contig 78105 bp, 68 predicted proteins | sample MGYA00511259_ERZ773216 | MGnify/ENA primary metagenome ERZ773216 (study PRJEB29015, sample SAMEA2737764) | human gut metagenome | biome: human gut; feature: human-associated habitat; material: faeces | place: China | collected 2012 ... | reverse complement strand
GACGCATGCCCTGTGATTGGGATAGTTGAAAGAATAGCTAAGAGTCATAATATTGTCGTAACGCTTTTGTGTGATACTAATCATTATCTTACATCAGACTATTCAGAAGTGGTATATGTGGGTGCCGGAGCTGATGCGGTTGATTTTAAGTTAATAAGCCTTTGTGAAAAAGGAGATTTAGTAGTTACGCAGGATTATGGTGTTGCTGCCATGGCATTAAGTAAGGGTGCATATGCCATTCATCAGTCCGGGAAATGGTATACAAATGAAAATATTGATCTTATGTTAATGGAAAGACATATAAGTAAGAAGGCAAGGCGGGCAAGCAGTAAAAACTACATGAAAGGTCCAAGAAAAAGAAGTGATAAGGATGATTTAAACTTTGAAGCCTCTTTTGAGAGACTAGTGGAAAAGCTGCTACAGGAAAATGCAGGAAAAGATTAATAAATTTTGGAGGAAACTGTTGTGAATATACAGATATTTGGAACTAAGAAATGCAATGATACAAAGAAAGCAGAGCGTTTCTTTAAGGAAAGAGGCATCAAGTACCAGTTTATAGATATGAATGAAAAAGGAATGAGCAAGGGGGAGTTTAATTCTGTGGCTCAGGTTAATGGCGGGTTACAGGGAATGATTAACTGGGATGGAAAAGATAAAGATCTGCTTGCGCTTATAAAATACACAGCTGATGAAGATAAACTTGAAAAGGTATTGGAAAATCCATCAGTTATTAAGACTCCTGTTGTAAGAAATGGAAAAGCATCAACACTCGGATACCAGCCGGATGTCTGGAAGAGCTGGAGTTAAATAAAAATTAGGAGACAGATACATGAATTTTGAATTAGCGTGCCTGGAGGATTTTAATGAGATAGAAAATCTCTATTGGGATTTAATAGATAAAAGCAAAGAAGAACCTTCTTTTCCTGACTGGGAAAAGGGTGTACATCCTTCAGCAGATTTTTTAATGGCTGGTATTGTTCAGAAAGAGTTATTCGTATTAAGAGATGAAGGAATAATTAAGGCGTGTGCCATAGTTAACAGTAATTCTAATAAAGAGTATAAAAGGGTAGCATGGAAAGTAAATGAAAGAGATAATAATGTATGGATAATCCATGCTCTTGCAGTGCGATACGAGTACCGCGGTATGGGTCTTGCTACTCAATTTGTAAAAAACTTAATATCATATGCTAAGTTAGAAAACATTGAAGCCATTCATCTTGATGTAATAGATAAGAACACACTAGCTGACAAGTTATATATCAGAGCTGGCTTTAAATATGTAAGTACTGAAAACATATTTTATGAGGTGGTTGGAAACAGGCAGTTTAGAATGTATGAGTATGTGATTGAGTAGAAAGTATTAGATATGCACATATAATGAGCATTATCTACCTTACAGCAAGCTATAATGAAAAATCATAGTAAAGAAGGAACGATTGTGAATATAAGATATGCAACAATGGCTGATTTAGACGATATTGCATCGGTTGAATCCGAGTGTTTTCCTGTTTTAGAGGCAGCAACTAAAGAAGAATTTGAGCAGAGAATAAAATATTATGGAAATCATTTCTGGCTTATGTTTGATGAGGGTAAACTCATTGCGTTTGTAGATGGTTTTGTTACAGATGAGGCCAATCTTACAGATGAGATGTATGAAAATGCATCAATGCATAATGAGAATGGCACATGGCAGATGATTTTTGGTGTAAATACTCTTCCTGAATATCGTAGATGCGGATACGCGAAAGAGCTGATTAAGAAGGCTATCTTAGATGCCAGAAAACAGAACCGGAAAGGGCTTGTATTAACCTGTAAAGAAAGCCTTGTTCCATATTATTCCAAGTTTGGATTTGTTGATGAGGGGATAACAGATAAATCCACTCATGGAAATGTCCTGTGGCACCAGATGAGATTGGATTTTAAATTAAGAAATAATGGAGTAAATCCTTCAGATAACAAAAAAGTGACCGCAAACAAGAAATTTGCAGCCGACAGAATACTATCATATTTTAAAGAAGAGTGGAAAGTGTTGCTTATAATAACTGTGTCAGGTCTTATATACAACTTTGGACTTTTGCTTGGACCATGGTTTGAAGGTAAGCTGACGGGTTGTCTTATAGATATATTAAGCCAGAATGCTGTATACAAGGATATGCTTATACTTGTTATTGCATATGTTATTTCAATAGGAGTAGTTCAGGTATCAAGATATATAAAACGTTTTTATGTTCGCAGGTTCGCCAATAATGTTAATAGAAGAATGAAAAAAATATTATATGGAACACTTGTATTAAAGAGCAGGACAGAGCTTGAAGCTGAAGGCATGGGCGATATTATGACAAAGGCAATCCTTGATGTTGATGATTGTGCTGAGGGTATGAGAAAGTTCACAACAGAGGTGTTTGATACAGGAGTTGCTATGGCTGCATATGCTGGAATGTTGCTTGTATACGATGTAAGACTGGCAATTATTGCAATGATATTTCCACCTATATCTTATGTACTTGCAGAAAAGATGAAAGTCATTGTACAGAGAACAGGTGCAGAATATAAAAGACAGTCAGGAATACTAAGTAATGCGACACTTGACAGAGCTTCCAATGCAATAACTTACAGGGTATATGGAAGGGAAGAAGACAGAAGAATTGCATACGAAGATAATCTTTCATCATATGAGAAATCTGCTATCATGGCAAATATATGGAATTCTTCAATGACACCTTTATATAGAATTATTTCAATGCTGGGTGTGATTTTTATATTATATTTTGGTAGTAAAAATGTGCTTGGCATAGGCTGGAGAAGCTGGAATGTTGCGGCATTTACAACATTTCTTGCCTGCTTTATAAAGCTGTCTGACAAGTCTTCAAAGGCGGCAAAGCTGTTTAATGCAGTTCATAAGGCACAGGTTTCGTGGAAGCGAATTAAACCGCTTATGGTCATTCAGGATAAAGATACAGATTGTAAAAATCAGACATCAGCAGAACTTGAAGTACAGAACGTAAGCTTTACATATCCAGACGGAAAGAATGTATATAATCATATTTCATTTACAGCGAAGCCGGGACAGATTATAGGTGTTACAGGTCCTGTTGCCTGCGGTAAGTCAACATTTGGAAAGACATTTCTTTGTGAATATCCATATGAGGGAAGTATTAAGTATAATGGAAATGAATTAAGTAGTGTTGCTGATAATGTCAGGTCGGGAATAATAAGCTATCTTGGACACGACCCTGAATTATTTAATGACTCGATTAAAAATAACGTACTGCTTGGTGATGATTACAATGTAGCAGAATACCTCAAGGACGTATGCATAGATAGAGAGGTTGCCAAGATGGAAAATGGAGCTTATACTCTTATTGGTAACGGAGGCGTAAGGCTGTCAGGTGGACAGGCACAAAGAATAGCACTTGCCAGAACACTCTGTCATAAGAAGCCGGTGCTTGTGCTTGATGACCCATTTTCAGCGTTGGACAGAAGTACCGAGGAAAAGATATATAACAACCTTTGTGATATAGCAAAGAATAATATCGTAATTATTATGTCACACCGTCTGTATACGTTCCCTAAGATGGATAAGGTTATATGGATGGATGATGCTAAGGCAATCGTGGGAACGCACGAAGAGATTATGTCACAGTGTCCGCAGTACAGGAAGCTGTATGAAACTGTAAGCACACAGACAGGTGATGGCGTGGCTGAACATACAGAAAATGTGATTAATAAAAATGCAGATGAAGACAACGATGCAATAAACAATAATTCATCTTCAAAAGAAAAAGATGTAGTACAAAAGAATATAATGAGCAGTAATAATATAAACGGCGCAGAAGTCAGTAAAAATAAAGACAATAATTATAATATTAATAGTGTAAATAATAAGAAAAATAATGGCAGCAAGAATTCCCACAACGTAGGTTCAATAATATTACACACTATAATAAAGAAAAAAGGTTTTTCTCTTGGAATTATAGTTTCAGTATGTGGTGCGATTATAACAGCTCTTTATCCACCACTTGTACTTGGAAAAATAGTAGATACACTGACAACAGGAAGTCAGGTGCCTGTATATCTTATATTTCTTTATATGGCATTTACAGTTATTACAGGTCTTATGGAAGCTGCAAGGGAAGGACTTCTTACAGTATTTGGACAGAATATAACACATGCGCTTAGAAGCGGACTTATGGAGCATTTTGTAAGACTTTCTGCTGACTCACTTAATAAGCAGGAGCCTGGCGCTGTTGTATCAAGGTTCGTAGGTGATGTTGATACAGTTGAGAACCTTTTCACATCAGGAATTGTAAGTATGTTTGCAGATGCGTGTAAGATAATAAGTATTCTTGCAGTTATCTGGTTCAGAAACAAAGGACTTGCAATGGTGCTTATAGTACTTCTTCCATTTTTATTCTGGTTTACAAGACACGTACAGAAAAATATGCTTGATGCCCAGTTGAAAAACAGACGTGCGGTAAGCCGTGCTTCAGGACACGTTCCGGAAACGCTTCACAATATCCGTACGATCCATAATCTTGGCAAGGAGAAGTATATGGAGAAAAGATACGATGAATATATAAGCGACAGCTACAAGGCTATGGAAAAGACCAACTTTTACGATGCAATATATTCACCAGTTATCCTTATATTAAATGCAGTTGTAGCAGCAGTAGTTATGTTATTTTCAGCGTCAGGCAATGCCAAAGTCCTTACACTTTTTGGTATGTCAGCAGGTACAGCAGTAGCAGTTATCAACTACATATCACAGATATTCTCACCAGTTGAAAGTCTTGGTATGGAAATCCAGACGATACAGTCAGCGATTGCAGGTGTAAAAAGAATAAATGAATTCTTTGAACTTCCGGTGCTTGAGGATGTTAAAGATAATGCGGAAATAAAGAGTACATTAGAAGATAAAGCAGATGTAAAGAATGTGTCAGCAGGTGCAGAGGAGATAAAGAGTACATCAAAAGATAAAGCAGTTGTAAATAGTATGCCAGAAGCTAAGTTTTTTAATAATGAAGAATTACAGGCAGAAAAGATATTTGATGATAAAAATGATACACCATATGTTCAGTTCAATAATGTAACATTTGGATATGAGGCTGACCGCATTGTAATCGATGATAAGACATTTGTTGTAAACAGAGGTGAGCAGGTTACACTTTCAGGCAGGACGGGCGCAGGTAAGAGTACAATATTCAAGCTGCTTTTAGGTCTGTATAAGCCACAGAAAGGTTCTATCCTTATAAATGATATGAATTCTGCCGCAATACCGGATAACAGAAAGAGAAAAATATTCGGTTATGTGGAGCAGTCATTTCATATGGTTCCGGGAACTATTAAGGACCAGATTACGCTTTACGACAAGAACATATCTGATGAAGCTGTTATCAAAGCAGCGAAGCTTACAGGACTTCACGATACGATTATGAGCTTTGAAAATGGATATGATACCCCGTGTACGCAGGAGGTATTCTCACAGGGACAGTGGCAGCTGTTATCAATAGCAAGAGCTACAGTTGCTAATCCAGAGCTGCTTTTACTTGATGAGATAACAGCCAATCTTGATGCCAACACAGAAAGAACGGTTCTTACAGCACTTAAAAATGTATCTGAGAACAGGACTGTTATATCAATCTCACACAGAGTTACAGCAAGGACAGGACGTGTTATAAGCTGTTAAATATAAATAGGTTGTTGCAAGAACATTATTTATATAATATGATTTTATGGTCAAAAGGTATTTGCCACTGATATTATAATATGTGGATATGTATTAAAATCTACATAAGGTATAAATTACGTTTTGTGCAACAGCCTCTTTTAATATGTAACATTTTTCCATAAAGGATAGGTGTAATATGTTATAAAAGGTATCAGCAAATAATACATTACAGAATAAGTAACAGTATAAATTTCAAAAATAGATAGAAAATTAATGGATGTAATTAAATAATATATTTTATATCAATATAATATACATAACGTACTATTCTATAACAATAGTATACTTAGTAAGTCTTAAGAATTCTTTATAGAACATAGAGAAGAGGTGATTGCAGTGAGCGTTTTCGAGTATGATGAAGAGGGGCATATGGATATAGTGAGAGAAGAAGGACGTGAGGAAGGACATGTTGAGGAAAGATTGAATATTATGAAAAATGTAATGAACAATCTAGGAAAGTCAGCAGATGAAGCAATGGACATAATAGGAGTTAAAGCAGGCGAAAGAGAAGAACTTAAAAAAATGTTACAGGACTAGATACTACAAGTAAGAAAGAGCCTGCTTAAGCTGACAAATAACAGACGGATATCATAAGTCGTGGGAGTTATTCCAGCAATAAAGCTTCAATTACCAGAAAGCTTTAGAAGCCAACGCAATTAATCAGCTTTCTGGTGGTTGAAGTTTTATTAGTGTCAGACACACGTAGCTTACTTTACTCTTTCTCCATCCTCTTAAGCTCCGGCAGCACAGTACATAACATCGTTACAAAACATATTCCCCCGCCAATAACATTTGATACAGGCTCTGCCATAAATACTCCGGAGGTTCCCATATTCAGGGCATATGGCATAATATATGTAAGCGGAACAACTATAAACACCTTTCTAAGGAGTGAGAAAAATATAGCCTGCTTTTTCTTGTTAAGTGACTTAAATACAGTCTGTCCTATATACTGTAAGTCCATAAATATAAATGCAGCAAAATACAGCTTCAGAGCTTCGACAGTGTCAGAAAGCAGGTCTGCATCGGAACTGAATATCTTAATAAGTGATTCAGGTGCAAATATAATAATACTCCACACAACTGCTGTATAACCAAATATCATAAGCGCCATTACAACAATAGCTTTTTTTACCTTTGAAGCCCTTCCAGCACCATAATTATAGCTTAATATAGGAGAAGAGCCCTCATTTATCGCATATATAGGAGTTTCAACAAGCTGGCGGACACTTGATACAATAGTCATAACAGATATGTATATATCCCCGCCAGTAACTGAAAGTACATTATTACAGCATATTGTAACAAGGCTGTTTGTTATCTGCATAACAAAACCGGCAGTACCAAGACTTACTATATTTTTTGCATATCCCATACATTCTGATAATTCATTTTTCCTTATAAAATGCATCTTAAGCTCAGACCTTCGTGTAAGAAAATACAATACAAATATGGCTGAAAAACTCTGTGATATTACAGTTGCAATAGCCGCTCCACTGACACCGAAGTTAAAGAAAAATATAAATAACGGGTCTAATATAAGATTCATAACCGCACCAATAGCAACCGATGTCATACCAACTGTAGAATATCCCTGTGCATTGATATACGGATTAAGTCCTACTGCTAACATAGAAGGCAGAGTTCCTATAAGATATATCATCATATATGGATAGGCGTAAACAAGTGCATCAGATGATGCGCCAAATAATATGAGGAGCGGACGTGCGCATAACATACCTATAGTCATAAGAATAATGGCGCTTATGCATACCATTGAAAATGAAGTATTCATAATGCGTGTGGCTTCTGTATCCTTCTTACGGCCTCTGTATATTGAAAACAAAGGCACACCGCCGCCTCCAAACAGATTGGCAAATGCTGTGATAATAACAATCAATGGAAAACATATTCCAACAGCACCTATGGCGGCTGTTCCAACCTCTGGTATACGTGCAATATAAATACGGTCTACCACGTTATATAAAAGATTTAACATCTGGGCAACAAGCATAGGAAGTGCCGCACTCAGAATATTTCCCGTAACGGTTCCATTTTCAAAATCTATTTTCTTCATTTCTTATTATCCTGCTATTTCTTTTTATTTTAACTGATTTTCAGGAAGTAAGCCCCATATCCTGCCAGTTCCATTCCGTTATTCAGCGCAATGGTTTCACCGTTTATCATATCAACGCAGGAGTCACATCCCATATTAAATGAAGCAAAATAAGGATGTTCGGCTGCATTTATGGCAACAAGCACACGTTCATCGTCACACTGGCGTAGGAACACACACTGTTCATTAGTGAGCACGACAGATGAGAAGTTTCCGTAATTTAACGCCTTTGAAGACTTCTTTGCAGCAGCAAGCTTTGATATAAATGTTGTGAGGTCATTCCACACAGGGGTATCAAAGGAAACACGCAGAGCAGGGTCGCCGTCCTCTTTTCTGCCAGTTGCTCCCCATTCACTTCCGTAGTATACGCAAGGAATTCCAGGCATACCAAAGGCAAGGGCATATATAAGAGGAAGGTGGTTAGCGTTATTCAGAATACTTGCAACTCTTGTCACATCGTGGTTATCAACAAAAGATAAAAGATGTTTTCCTTTATACAAAGTCCACTGCTCAGGTCCGAACTGTCTTAATAAAGAGTGGTTAATCTCAAACATATTCATACAGTTAAAGCTTGAGTAAAGACCTTTGTAACATTCATAATTAGTGACAGAATGTAACATATCATCATTCATAATCTGGTTATAGTCGCCGTGAAGAGTTTCTCCGAGCAGGAAAAAATCAGGCTTTAAAGTATCACAGAATGAACGAAGCCTCTTAAGAAAATCGTGGTTCAGGCAGTAAGCAACATCAAGTCTTAAGCCATCTATATCGAATTCCTCTACCCATCCCTTAATCGCAGCGAAAATGTGCTGTATTACATCCTCATTATAAAGGTTAAGCTTTACAAGGTCATAACAGCCTTCCCAGCCTTCATACCACAGACCATCGTTATAATTAGAGTTTCCGTTAAAGTCAATTCTTGCAAACCAGTTCACATAAGGAGAAGCTTCCCTGTTTTTTAAAACATCCTGAAAAGCCCAGAAACCTCGTCCAACGTGGTTAAATACACCGTCAAGCACAACTTTTATGCCTTCCTTGTGCAGGTTATTGCACACCACAGCAAAATCTTCATTAGTTCCAAGACGTTTGTCAATCTTAGTATAATCACGGGTATTATAGCCGTGAGTGTCAGACTCAAACACAGGAGAAAAATAGATAGCATTTGCACCTGTCTTTTTAATATGAGAAATCCAGTCATTGACCTTTAGGATACGGTGGTTAAGTACACCATCATTCTCAAATGGTGCGCCACAAAATCCCAGAGGATATATCTGATAAAATACACTTTCATATGCCCACATAGCAGTACCTCCATATATAGTAGTGTTATTGATATTATAACACGTAATGACGAGATATAGTGATTATTTGTTTAGGAAAATGTTATAAAATAGTAATATTTTAATTACCAAAGTATGTTGTAATAAATGTATACAATGATTTATACTTATAAAGACAGGGAAAAGGTCAAAAGTCCTTTTTGCTTTTATGATAAAACTTTAGAACTTGGGACCTACCTAATAGAAAAAAAGAAATAAAAAGCTGTGAATTATAAAAGAACAGGAGATAGGGAATGCTTCAGATTCAACATATACGCAAGGAATACAGAACAGGAAAGCTTGTTCAGAAGGCACTTGATGATGTGTCGCTGAACTTAAGGGATAGTGAATTCGTGGCTATTCTTGGACCCAGTGGTTCTGGTAAAACGACTCTTCTTAATATAATAGGAGGTCTTGACAGATACGATAGTGGTGACCTTATCATCAATGGAATATCAACCAAAAAGTATAAGGACAGGGACTGGGATTCATATCGTAACCATACGATAGGCTTTGTATTCCAGAGTTATAATCTGATACCGCACCAGACAGTTCTTTCCAATGTAGAGCTGGCACTTACAATATCAGGTATATCAAGGTCGGAGAGAAGAAAACGTGCTATAGATGCGTTAGAGAAGGTTGGACTTGGTGAACAGATACATAAAAGACCAAGCCAGATGTCAGGCGGACAGATGCAGAGAGTTGCGATAGCAAGAGCGCTTGTCAACAATCCTGATATACTTCTTGCAGATGAGCCGACAGGCGCACTTGACAGTGATACAAGTGTACAGGTAATGGAGCTTTTAAAGGAAGTATCAAAAGACAGGCTTGTAGTTATGGTAACGCATAACCCTGAGCTTGCTTATGAGTATGCCACAAGAATAGTAGAGGTTAAGGACGGAAAGATATTATCAGATTCAGACCCTCTTGATATAAGCGAAGAGATTACAGAAGAGCCGGTACACAAGAATATGGGAAAGTCTTCAATGTCATTTCTTACAGCACTTTCACTCAGCTTCCAGAACCTTAAGACAAAGAAAGCAAGAACCCTTCTTACTTCATTTGCAGGTTCGATAGGTATTATCGGTATAGCACTTATACTTTCGATATCTAATGGTGTGAGTGGTTATATAAAGGCGATGGAAGAGGATACGCTTTCGGAATATCCTTTGCAGATACAAAGCACAGGCTTTGACCTTACGGCTATGATGGTCAGTGCAAGTGTAGACTCGCCAGATAATAAGAAAGATAATGACATAGGAGTAACCCCGGCTGTTACGAATATGTTTTCAAAGATGAGCACGAACGACCTTGCAGCATTAAAAACTTATCTTGAGAGCAATCCTGAAAATATAGATAATTATGTACATGCTATTGAATATAATTATGTTGTGACACCACAGATATACAGAAGTGACAAGAATGATACTTATAAGCAGATTAATCCTGATAAATCTTATGAAATGGTTGGAATGTCATCTTCTTATGAGAATTCCATGACATCAAGTATGTCAACCAATGTATTCTATGAGCTTCCAGCTAACAGTGACCTTTATAGTGGACAGTATGAAGTGAAAGCAGGACACTGGCCTGAAAGTTATAACGAATGTGTGCTTGTTCTTAATTCCAATGGCAATATAAGCGACAGGCTTGAGTATACTCTGGGCCTAAGAGATAGTACAGAATATGAAAATATGGTATCAGCATTTATGTCAGAAAAAGAGATAGATGTGCCGGAAAATAATGACAGCTTTTCGTATGATGACCTGCTTGGAATGACATTTAAGGTTGTAAATAGTGCAGATTATTATGAATATGATTCAGAGTATGACATATGGAAAGATAAAACAGGTAATGATGCGTATATGAAAGACCTTGTAAGCCGTGGAGAGGACTTAAAGATAACTGGCATAGTCCAGCAGATTGAGGGAACTGCGGCAGCAATGCTTACTCCCGGAATAGGATATACACAGAACCTTACAAAGCATCTTATACAGTATGCAGCTTCGAGTGATATTGTAAAAGCGCAGAAGGATAATAAGGATACTAATATATTTACAGGTGAAAAGTTCGGAACTGACAGTCAGGATAATAAGTTTAATATGGAATCGCTTTTCCAGATAGATACTGACGCGATGAGTAATGCATTTAAGGTGGATGACAGTATATACAATATGGATATGTCAGATATAAGTTCGCTTATAAATCTTGACGATATATCAGCAGGCTTTGATGCCTCAATGTTTGACAGTGATGCATTTGACTCTTCAATGTTTGATGATATCAGTTTTGGCGATATGTCTGACATTATGGGCGATGGAAGCTTTGACTTTGATATGGGAAGTATGGATGCTGATACTATAAAGAAGTTTATCAGTGACAGTCTTAATGACGAAGTGAAAGCAGATATAAACAGTATGTTATCAGGCTTTAAGGAATATATACTGTCCGATGGGGTATCTGCTAAGTTAGGCGCAGACATAAAGCAGCTTATTACAGATTCTGTTCAGGTAAATATATCGCAGGACAGAGTGTTACAGGAAGTGAATAAGCTTGAAGAAAAGTATTTTGAGTATGTTAAGAATAATGGCATAGAAGATACAAGTGCAGACAGTGTATTTAAGTTTCTTCTTACCGATGAGGCAAGACAGCAGATAACAGCCTCTGCTAAGGATATTATGTCAGATGCAGTAGTTATTGATATATCTTACGAACAGTTGTGGAATATATTCCAGCGTGACGTGGCTGACGGATTTGTGGAATATGCAAAACAGAATGGCTATCCTGATGTGGATGGTATTCTTGATAAGGTTATAACCAATATGATAAACAGCCTTCAGGAGCAGATAACAGCAGGTATTGAAGCTTCTATGAATAAGATGATGAGCAGTATTACTCTTAATATGCAGCAGGCCATGGAGCAGGTTATGACACAGATGATGTCAAGCATGACAGAGGCTATGGTAAATGCAATGCAGCTTATGGGTAATAATATGACTAATGCATTTGGTTTTGCAGGCACAGGTGCTGATATGGACAGTTATGACTTTGGCAGTGCATTTGGAATAGACACAGAAAGCTTTGCAGATGCTATCAAGATGAATATGAATGAGGATGACCTCTCAGACCTTATGATGTCACTTATGTCAAACACAGATATAGCTTCTTATGATAATAATATGAAGAAGTTAGGCTATGCAGACCTTGCAGTTCCTAGCGGTATAGATATATATCCTAAGGACTTTGAGAGCAAAGACCAGATAGTAAAGATACTTGATAATTATAATAATGATATGAAGAGGCAGGGTAAGGATGCACAGGTTATAAGCTATACAGACGTGGTCGGAACGCTTATGTCATCTGTTACGACTATTGTCAATGTAATAAGTTATGTACTTATAGCATTTGTTGCGATATCTCTTGTTGTTTCTTCTATTATGATAGGTGTCATCACTTATATAAGTGTTTTAGAGCGCCGAAAGGAAATAGGTATCTTAAGGGCTATAGGTGCTTCCAAGAAAAATGTATCAGCGGTATTTAATGCTGAAACCTGTATAATCGGTCTGTGTGCCGGTCTTATGGGAATAGGAATAACCTTACTTATGCTGATACCAATAAATGCTATTATACACGCAGTTTCCGGTGTTAATAACATAAATGCAGTGCTTCCTGTAGCACCGGCAATAGTGCTTATACTTCTTAGTATATTCCTCACATTTATAGGTGGACTGATACCTTCTAAGAAGGCATCAAAGAGCGACCCGGTGGCTGCGCTTAGGAATGAGTAATTGCAGGTATTAAGATTAAAAGCTAGTCAAAGAATGAAGAAAATTCATGATTGAGTATAAATGATGTTAATTATTAAACCCCTTGTGGGAATGTAGGCAATAATGTACATTCCCGCAAGGGGTTGATTCATTTAAAAGATATATTTTTGATTGCAACTAAAGAGTGATTATGTTGTATCATATTTAAACCTTCTATATCTTTTAATAAAATTTTATGATTGTATTTATTTTATATTCTTGCCATTCCTCTTAAAGTTAAAAATTACCGTTAAGGGTATACTTGCGGATTAGTTCAAGTCCGCCCATTGGAGCACAGAACTTCTGATTATGTTTTTTACATTCTTCTATGACATAATCAAGATTAAACCACTCAGCAGTTTCAACCTCCTCAGGCTGATAGGTAAGACAGCTTATGTCAACAGGATTAGTATAAGCATAGACAAAAGCTATCTCACTATCTTTAAAGAGATTATTATGGAATTCTTTTTGATAATTAATTACAAATGTATCTATGAATGTAAGGTCTTCTGGTACTGCCTGTATTCCAAGTTCCTCATATAGTTCACGTACTGCGGATTCACATGGCTCTTCGCCAGCGTGGATATGTCCAGCGCTTGATGTATCAAATCGTCCCGGAAATGAATCTTTTATCATGGCACGTTTCTGCATAAGAACTTCTACACCGGTAGGAGTATGGCGTGCTATCCATACATGTTCAGAACGATGCCTTATGCCATCTCTGTGTGCTATGCTTCTTTCAACAGTTTCACCTGTAGGTATTCCATGTTCATCCACTATATCAAATAATTCCATAAATATTACTTCCTTGTTTTAATGTATTATCTTAGTTAAATGTTATTGCTGCTGTTATTAATACTGTTTAGTTTTGCCTCAAGTTCAGCTATTCTTTCAAGGTCTTTTTTGTGCTGCTCTTCCTGATTTTTTAATAATTCCTCCTGACTGCTGATTTGTTTGTCTTTGTCATCAAGTTTTTCTTTCATTTCCTTCTTGAGATTTTTCTCCATCTCCTGATACTTCTTCCTGTACTCATCAACCATCAGTACCGCCGTGTTATGGTTGAGTATTCTTAATGCCTCTGAAAACATACCTAACACCTCCTCTGGTCTTGCAAGATACTCATTCATCTCATTAAATATCTCTGATAATTCCGGAAATATGTTCTGAATAGCTATAGCCTCATCTACCGTTTCTGTCACAAACAACGACAAGAATGCAAGTCTGTCCCTTAACATCTGGTCTGTCAGCGGCTTTTCGTATACGTCCTCATCATAATCACATTTCTTAATATCGATATTGCCTTTTATAATATCAGAATATCTGTATTTCCTGAAAGTGTCAAGACTAATCATATGGTATTTAAAATGTATATAAAAATATTGCTTGCAATATAACAGCACAAATGATATAGTTATTAACAACTTAATAAAATATTTTTAGAGTGAATTCAAAGAGTTCATGAAGGGGAGCACCACCAAGGGCGCTTTTCTTTGTGAACTCTTTTTTGCGTATAATGACAAATATCAGTTTGCAGGTGAGAATATAAAATTACTTAAAATATACGCATAGACACTCATAATGTTTAGTTTAAAGAAAGAAGGTATTTTATGGCGGATATAACATTTAATGGCAAAAAACGGACAATAAATGAAGACATCAATATTGCCACATTTATAGCGGATAATAATTATAAGCCTGAACGTGTAGTTGTAGAGCTGAATGAGGAAATAATCCCAAAAGAAAAGTACGAACAGATAGTGTTAAAACAAAATGATACACTGGAAGTATTAAGCTTTATGGGTGGGGGCTGATTATATTTAATAACTATAAATTAATTGAAGTAGCATAACAGGTTAAATTATTTTATATGGCATAACAAATAAAAAACAGATAATAAAAATACACTAAAATATATGCAGAAATGAGGATTAACAATGAATAATAATACAAACAATAACACAGAAAACAATACAATAAACAATGTAAATATTGAAAACAGCAGTCAGTCAAAGGATATATTTAAGTTAGGAAAATATGAGTTCACATCACGTTTTATATTAGGTTCGGGAAAGTACTCACTTGAGCTTATAGATGCGGCGGTTAAGCAGGCTGAGGCACAGATAGTAACACTTGCGTTAAGAAGAGCCAACGATGGCGGAATTGCAAACATACTTGATTATATTCCTGAAAATGTCCATCTTCTTCCTAATACATCAGGAGCAAGAAATGCTGAGGAGGCTGTAAGAATAGCAAGACTTTCAAGAGAACTTTGTCACAGCGATATGGTAAAGATAGAAGTTATAAGAGATACAAAGTACCTTCTTCCAGATAATTATGAAACAGCTAAGGCTACAGAAATACTTGCCAAGGAAGGCTTTGTAGTTATGCCATATATGTATCCTGACCTTAATGCAGCAAGGGATATGGCAAATGCTGGTGCAGCCTGTATAATGCCTCTTGCAGCACCTATCGGTTCTAACAGGGGAGTATGTACAAAGGACTTTATCCAGATACTTATAGATGAAATAGACCTTCCAATAATAGTAGATGCCGGTATCGGACGACCATCACAGGCATGTGAGGTTATGGAAATGGGTGCAGCCGCAGTTATGGCAAATACAGCGATAGCAACAGCAGGAGATATTCCACGTATGGCAGCAGCATTTAAGAATGCGATAAATGCAGGTCGTGAAGCATATCTTTCAGGACTTGGAAGAGTAAAGAAAGATGGAGCAAGCGCCTCATCACCACTTACTGGATATCTTCACCAATAAAATGTTGTTAAATGTATTTTTATGGAGAAGATATAATGCTGGTTGATATCTAAGATTAACTGATATTGTATAAACTATAAATGAGTAAATCTGAAATGTTACATAATTTTGTATATGATGTAAATACATAGAACTATTGTGATTTATTTAAATGTACTTGAGTTGAAAAAATAACTTATTTTTGTGAAATTTCTTTATTTACTCATTTATGGGTATAAAAATAAGAATTTTTAAATAGTTATAATCTAGTAATAAATATATACAGAAATGAGGATTAGTATGAGTACTAACGAATTAAATACCAACAAATTAGATAACGAAGAAAAAATAAATAAAAAAGAAATAGCCGGTAATCAAACAGATGATAAAGCAATAAATAATAAAAACGATAAGTGCGAAAGCAAAGATTTACATATAAATGAAAGTATATTAAGTGAAGAGATACTTGAGGATTTAAAGAAAAACAGAACTAATCATATGGAATATATGCCAGATATGGAGGTGCTTGATTCTGATATAGATAAGCAGGTCATAGAGGCTATGAATAATTATGATTATGACAAATATACAGCAAAAGATGTAGAGAATGCCATAAATGCAACAAACCGTACACCAGAGGATTTTGCAGCACTCTTGTCACCGGCAGCACTGCCTTATCTTGAGCAGATGGCGCAGGCAGCAAAGATAGAAAAAGAAAGACATTTTGGTAATTCAATATGCTTCTTTACACCTATATACATAGCTAATTACTGTGAGAATTACTGTATATATTGCGGTTTCAACTGCCATAATAAAATAAAGAGAGCCAAGCTTAACTATGAAGAGATAGAAGAGGAGATGCAGGCTATTGCCAAGTCAGGACTTCAGGAGATACTTATACTTACAGGCGAAAGCAAGAAGATGTCGAGCGTTGAGTATATAGGCGAGGCTTGTAAGATAGCAAGAAAGTACTTTAAAGTAATAGGTCTTGAAGTATATCCTATGAATTCAGATGAGTATGCATATCTTCACAAATGTGGTGCTGATTATGTCACAGTATTTCAGGAAACTTACAATTCAGACAAGTATGAAACACTACATCTTGCAGGTCATAAGAGAATATATCCATACAGACTCAATGCGCAGGAGCGTGCATTAAAAGGTGGAATGAGAGGCGTAGGATTTGCGGCACTGTTAGGACTTGATGACTTTAGAAAAGATGCATTTGCAACAGGAATGCATGCATACCTGCTCCAGAGAAAGTACCCACACGCTGAGATAGCATTTTCATGTCCAAGATTAAGACCAATTATCAATAACGACAGGATTAATCCAAAGGATGTGCACGAGGCGCAGCTTTTACAGGTTGTTACAGCATACAGGCTGTTTATGCCATTTGCAAGCATAACAGTATCAACAAGAGAGTGTGCAAGAGTAAGGGATAATCTTATGAATATAGCAGCTACTAAGATATCAGCAGGTGTCAGCACAGGAATTGGCAGCCATTCAGACGATATCGATGACAGCGACAAGGGCGATGAGCAGTTTGAGATATCAGATGGAAGAGATGTAAAAGAAGTGTATGATGACCTTGTAAAGATAGGCTTGCAGCCGGTTATGAGCGATTATATATATGTAGGTTAACCAGTGTTTACTATCAATAATATAATCATCAACAACGTTATGAGTGATTATATATGTGGGTTAGTAAGCAGCTAAAAATGCATATTAAGTACAGATGAATCATGGAAATGCGTTGTAAATTGATACTATGATGTGAGTGTCAAAAGTAAATTTTGCCACTCACTGATGTATCAGTATTGCTACATTGCTATGCAATTCACGCAATCCTTAAACACCTCAAACTTTCATAAAATGCCGTATTCACGACATTTTATTCCGTTTTCGGTGTTTAGCGTGTCCCAAGTAAAAAAGTCTTTTTCTGCAAGCAGAAACGACTTTTTATACTTTTGACACTTACATCATACTATATAGAATAAAAAGGAAAAATGTATGCTAAACGATGTTATAGCAATTACAAACAGGAAGCTGTGTCAGAGAGATTTCTTAGAACAGATAAAAAGAGTGTGTGAGGCAGGACCAAAGGCTATAATACTAAGAGAGAAAGATTTGAGCCAAAAAGAGTATACAAAGCTTGCAGAACAGGTGTATAATATAACTAATATTTATAATGTACGGTTAATTATTCATACACATATTAGTGTCGCAGAGGAACTTGGACTTGATACAGTTCATATGTCTTTGCAGCATTTCAGAGAGTATAAGGAATATATGGATGGTATAGCGGATGCGAATAATACATCGGTTACGCCAGATAAATCAACTGATGCAAGTACATCCAGCACACCTGCCAGGATAGACTGTTCCATATATCCAGCAGATGAGTCGGAGGCAGTAAGTCATATTGTGTTACACAAAAAAATAGGCTGTTCCATACATTCAGTAGAGGAGGCAGTCGAAGCACAGAAGCTTGGTGCGTCATATATAACCGCAGGTCATATATATGCTACTGACTGTAAAAAAGGACTTGCACCGAGAGGATTAGAGTTCCTTAAAGAGGTATGTGATAGTGTGACTATTCCTGTATATGCAATAGGTGGAATAGATGTGGAGGGAACAAGAAGAGATGAAGTAAAGATGTGTGGCGCTGCTGGAAGCTGCATAATGTCAGGAATGATGAGACTGTAGGAATTGTTTTGTCCCTGTTATAAGGATATATTTTATGGTTTATATATATGAGCAAATCTGAAAATTGCATAATTTAATGTGCTCATTTATATTATGCAATATAAGTATTGGGTTCTTTTTTATGACATCTTGACAGATGGACAATAAATGTTATATTTAATAATAGTAACTATTATTGATATTGAATAATTTCTATAGAGGAGAATATTATATGGCGGTAGTTAAAAGGAGCAGGCAGAGAGAGGCTATTAAAGAATTTCTTATGTCAAGAAAAGACCATCCTACAGCAGAGGTGGTATATGAGTATGTCAGCAAGGATTTTCCGAATATAAGCCTTGGTACAGTTTACAGGAATCTTTCTTTTCTTGTTGATAATGGCATGGCGGTTAAAGTGCCTTGTGATGATGGCTCAGTGCATTTTGATGGAAATGTAGAGCCACACTATCATTTTCAGTGTGTTGAGTGTGGAAGTGTGATCGACCTTGACTTTGATTCCAAAGAGGTTGAGAAAGCTTTTAATAATGCGGCGGCTAAAGGGTTTGACGGAGTGATTCAGGGAAATATTTCATTTTTCTATGGCAAATGTCCTAAGTGTGCAGCGAAAAATAAGTAATAAATATTAAAAATAATAATAGGAATTATTACTATTTTACTTGACAAGTATAAAAAAGAATGTTATATTAAACTCACAAAACAGTAATAATTACTATTTTATAAATATTAAAAAAGAAAAGGAGATTACGAATATGAAGTATGTATGTACAGTATGCGGTTATGTTTATGAAGGAGACTCACTTCCAGCAGATTATGTCTGTCCAGTATGTAAGGCACCAGCAGACAAGTTCTTAGCTCAGGGCGATGGTAAGGTATGGGCAGCAGAGCATGTAGTTGGAGTAGCTAAGGGAGTAAGCGAAGATATTATTGAAGACTTAAGAGCTAACTTCAATGGTGAGTGTTCAGAAGTAGGTATGTATCTTGCTATGGCAAGAGTTGCACATAGAGAGGGCTATCCAGAGATAGGTCTTTACTATGAAAAGGCAGCATGGGAAGAAGCAGAGCATGCAGCTAAGTTTGCAGAGCTTCTTGGTGAAGTTGTAACAGACAGCACAAAGAAGAACCTTGAAATGAGAGTTGAAGCAGAAAACGGAGCTACAGCAGGTAAGGTTGACCTTGCAAAGCGTGCTAAGGCTGCTAACCTTGATGCAATCCATGATACAGTTCATGAGATGGCACGAGATGAAGCTAGACATGGTAAGGCATTTGAAGGTCTTTTAAAGAGATACTTTGGTTAATTAACAGCAGGTTTGAAATAGTCTTAGAATTGCTTGATATAACAATTTATGAGAGACTGTGAAAAGAATAGTCACAAAAAAAGAGGGACTGAGGGGTTATTATAAACCTTAAGGTCCTTCTTTCTATTATAATTAATTTGTAATGAAAATTAAGTTTTTTGCTAAGGGTGGGGTAAAATCAGCTTATAATTTATTTTAAGTTGTATATTTGTGTCATAGTGTGTTATTTTTATGGCTGATATTCATTAAAGGTGTCATCATCTTTTGTGTCACGTTAATTGGTTACAAATCTGCTATTTATGCATCTTTCAGTCTGATGATAGAAATTTTATTTAAAGTTTTTATCAGGAGCCAAGATGAAATTAGCTGCTATAAAAATACATTTACACAAATAACAACAATTAGTGAATTTTACTAAAATAATTTTATATAAGTGTATAAATATGCGAAAAATGCAAAAAATATCAATAATTCAAGTGACTTTTATATGTTACTGTGGTATATTGTTAATATGTTTATTGTGAAATTATCTATATATGCATAACTTGTAAGCGAATATGTTAAATCTGATGAATTCATGCTTATAGAAGAATGATTGTATGTATATATGGAATGGGTGGCATATTTACATCTGACACCCATACATAATATATCGGTTGGGATGGATATAATACTATGGATGAGCGTTTAGAGTTGGAAGACAGAATTCTCAGAATGTTAACTTCACAGTATGTTGGTATATATCAGATAGATATAGCAGCCAGAAAAGTGATGTGTTTACATAATGAGGAAAGAGCATTAGACATGGATGAAGCTATTGAGCTTGATAATTGGATTCAGAGAATGGTAGACAGCTGTCATTGTGAAGACAGGAAAAAGCTTGATGGACTTATATCATATGAAGCATTAGAAGCATTTGCAGAGAGTGATAAATCAATATTAAATAACGATGTAAGGCTTATGGATAAGAAAAGATATAAGTGGATGCTTATAAGTCTTATACACGATACCGCGAATGATAAAGATAGAAATCAGATAACTGTTACATGTAGAGATGTAACGCACAGATATAGGTATTATGATATTATAAAAAGAAAAAATCTTGAGTTAAAGAAGCTTCTCCAGACGACAGAACAGTATAAGGATGCACTTATGTCAGAAGCGATAGTATTATATCAGGTGGATTTTTCAAGGGACGTCATAGAGAATGACATATTCCAGAAGAAAAAAAATAAAATGTTAAGAGTACTTGATGCGGTTGGCATAAACACACCTTGTTCATATGATGAGTATTGTAGAAGATGGGATAAAAGGGTGTCAGAAGACACTATAGATAACTATAGGAAATTAGCAACTTCGGCTGCTATGATAGAGGCCTATAATAATGGCAGTACACTGCTGACACAGGATTACAGGACACTTGATTCGCAGAATGAAGAAATGTGGATTGGTAAGACTATATATCTTGCGAAGGATAATATTACTGAACATATTATTGGCATAGTCAGCTTAAGAAATTTAACTGAAAGATATCATCAGGAATATTTAAGACAGTCACTTGCAAAGCAGGCATCTCTTGACCTTCTTACAGGACTGTATAATCATATTACGGGTGAACTGCTTATTAAGAGCAAGATGGATAGTGAAGCTTATCTTGATTCTGCATTTATAATATTTGATATAGATAAGTTCAAGTCGGCAAATGATACATATGGACACTACTTTGGTGATTGTGTTTTACAGCAGGTAGCAGCCAGACTTAAAGAGTGCATACGTGAAGACCACGATATAGCGATAAGGTATGGCGGTGATGAGTTTGTTGTGTATGTACAGTATAAGCAGGAGGATAATATACTTGATATAGTTGACAGGATATTTAATAAGGTATCGTGTGTATATGACGGATATCAGGTCAGCATAAGTATGGGTATCAGCCTTTCAAGTGATGGCGATATGCATTATTATGATATGTATAAAAATGCGGATAAAGCATTATACGAAGCTAAGAGAGGCGGGCGCTGCCAGTATAGATTTTACCGTGATTGTAAGGCAGGCAAAGCTTAGATTATTAAGTTGATGTAATTAGAAATATGATAAAATAATAAGAGGTTGTTACACTGATTATTATTATAAGGTATTCAGACAATAAATATAGTATTAATGGTTCTAAACTTATTATCTGAATATTTTATAATTATATTTAATGTGACAGCCTCTTAATATTTTCTGTATTTGTCATATATTACAGTATGCATTACAATACTATGTTTATATATTTGCATATTTTTGCAAGTACTATTTATAGTATTAAAAATAAGTCTTTGTAATACTGAAAAAACACAAGGATTTATATTTATAATGGTATATAAATATTACATATATATATCAATAAGCAGCCTTGCCGTCTTTTCAACATCCGCTGCCGTTATTCCAGAATAATTAACAATAGCTATATGTTCATATGCAGTACGCTTGTATGAGCTGTGAGCTATATAATCTGAAAGAAAGGATATAAGGAGTCCTTTGTCGTAAGCTCTTTTTTTAAGTTCCTCATCAGAAACCGCGGTATCGTAACGCAGCAGAAAATGAAGGCCTGAGTTTTCTTCATATATATGAAGCTTATCCTTAATACTACTGTTCATAAGCTTTCCGATAAGCTCATCACGTATGTCACGGAAGTGGTTTCGCATACGGTTTATGTGCTTATCAAGGTAGCCCTCATCTATAAAGTGAGCAAGAGTATACTGCTCAAAGTTAGATACAGTGCAGGAATAGAAGCCTAACTTGCTTTTAAAGCATTTAAGCAGAGGCTGGGGCAGCACCATATAACTTATTCTTATGGTTGATGCAAGGCTTTTGGTAAATGTATTAAAATATATGACTTTGTCGGTTGCATCTATAGAAAAAAGTGATGGTATAGGTTTTCCCTGAAGCCTGAATTCACTGTCGTAATCATCCTCTATTATATATCTGTCCGGTGACTGGTTCGCCCACTGTAACAGTCCGTAACGTCTGCTGATTGATGTGACAATACCAGTTGGAAAGTGGTGGGATGGCGATATCTGTATAATCTGTGAGTTATTAAGCCCCGCACAGTCCGGAATAACCCCCTCATCATCCATATCCAGATAATTCACATTAACATCAAGTGAGCGGTATATATTGACTATCTTTTTAGAACTTGGGTTTTCAAGTCCATATGATAAGTCACGTCCGAGGAGCTGGACGATAAGACCATAGAGGTATTCAGTACCAGCACCTATTATTATCTGCTCGGGACTCACAGTTATTCCACGGAACTCGTACAGATGATGTGCAATAGCGCTCCTTAACTGCATAACACCTCCGGTAGGTGGCACATTTAAAGTGTCGTCACCTTCATAAGTAAGGACATGGCGCATAAGCTTTGCCCATATGGAAAAAGGAAAGTTATCGTGTGGCGTGTGGCTTGAAACAAGATTAATAAATTCAGCCGGAGCGGAAGGCTTAATATAAACAGGATTATCTGAGTTATTGTCTGTATCAGACACACCTGAATTGGTTTTAGACACATTTTCAGTATTGTTAGTGTCTGGTGTCTTTATTACAGAGTAAGAACTCTGGCTTATATTATTGTTGATATCCGACACATAAAACCCCTTCTTAGGAAGAGAATATATGTAACCTTCTGCAAGGAGCTGTCCATATGCATTTTCGACAGTAACTACGCTTATACCGTGATTTTTGGCAAAGTCCCTCTTAGATGGAAGCTTGGTGTCAGGTGAAAGCTTTCCTGATATAATATCTTCTTTTATGCATATATATAAATATTCATATAAACTTCGTCCATTGCGGTTATTAAAAGAGTAGGTAAGCATAATAATAATCTCCTGAGGTATAATTGATGGCTGGTTAAAAAGATACGTTACACCTTTAATGTACACAAATTGCTACATTGATATGCAATATATGATACTGGGGTCTTTCGTAAAAAGCCGTAATACGGTTTTAAATCTTTTAATACTTAACATCATATTATTAATACACGCGTATAGTCAAGAAATATAGTTGCAATAAATCAAAAAATATATACAATAGACAGTGAGAGCAAAAATATAAATATTGGAGGTTAGGAAAGTATGAGTGATTATATAATTTCGTGTTGTTCAACAGCAGACCTTTCAGAAAAGCATTTTCTTGAAAGAGATATTCATTACATATGTTTTCACTATGAACTTGACGGAGTTACATATATGGATGACTTAGGAAAGACTATGGACATTGAGGACTTCTATAAGGCAATGACAGAAGGCGCAGATACTAAGACTTCACAGATAAATGCAGATGAATATGAGAAGTATTTTGAAGACTTCTTAAAGCAGGGAAAGGATATACTTCATATTACGCTTTCATCGGGTATATCAGGAACTATCAACTCTGCACAGATAGCGGCACAGACTTTAATGGAAAAGTATCCTGACAGAAAGATATATGTTATAGACTCACTTGCAGCATCTTCAGGTTATGGTCTGCTTATGGACAAGGTAGCTGACTTAAGGGATGCCGGCATGGGCATAGATGAGCTTAGAGGCTGGGTTGAGGAAAATAAGTTAAGGGTTAATCACTGGTTCTTTACGACAGACCTTACATTTTTTATAAAAGGTGGAAGAGTGTCGAAAGTGTCAGGTTTTGTTGGAAATCTTCTTAATATATGCCCTCTTCTTAATGTTGATTATCAGGGAAAGCTTATCCCAAGGGAAAAGATAAGAACCAAGAAGAAGGTTATAGCAGAAACGGTTAACAAGATGGTGCAGAATGCTGATAACGGACTTGATTATGCTGACAAATGTTATATTTCAATGTCAGCGTGCAGACAGGATGCAGAAGCGGTTGCAAAGCTTATTGAAGAAAAGTTTCCTAAGCTTAATGGAAAAGTCCTTATTAATAATATAGGAACAACTATAGGAAGTCATACAGGTCCCGGAACAGTTGCGCTGTTCTTCTGGGGCAGAAAGAGGATTGATTAGAATATGAAGAAGCTTGGTTTTGGTGCTATGAGGCTTCCACTCATAGACCCACAGGATAAAAGTTCTATAGATATAGAAGAATTAAAAAGAATGATAGATACATATATGGTAGCAGGTTTTACATACTTTGACACTGCATTTACATATCATGAGCAGCTATCAGAAAATGCATTAAAAGAGGCACTTGTAGACAGATACGACAGGGACAGCTATGTTCTGGCAGATAAGATGCCGACAGTGCTTATTAAGTCGGGGGATGAATATCCGATGTATTTTAATAAGCAGCTTGAAAAGACTGGTGTTGGATATTTTGATTACTATCTTATGCACAATATGGGAAGGGACAGATATTTTAACACTGATAAATGGGGTGGCTTTGAGTTTGCAAAGAGGATGAAAGAAGAAGGAAAGATTAAGAACTTCGGTTTTTCGTTCCATGATGATGCGGCTATGCTAGACCAGATTTTAACAGAACATCCGGAGGTTGACTTTGTGCAGCTTCAGATTAATTATCTTGACTGGGAGAATAAGATTATACAGTCAAGGGCATGTTATGAGGTTGCAGGAAAGCACAATAAACCGATAGCAGTTATGGAGCCTGTAAAGGGCGGAACGCTTGCAGACCTGCCTGATGAGGCACTAAGTATTCTTAAGGAATATAATGAGGATGCATCTACAGCTTCATATGCACTCAGGTTTGCAGCACAGCTTCCCGGTGTATTTATGGTATTAAGCGGTATGAGCAATCTTTCACAGGTGCAGGATAATATAAGAATTATGGATAATCCACAGCCACTTAATGATAAAGAAAAGGAATTGTTAGGTAGAGTTGTAGATATAATTAATAACAGAATATCCATACAGTGCACATCATGCGGATACTGTATGGAGGTATGTCCTAAGAATATTAATATTCCGGGACTTTTTGCACTGTATAACAACTATTGTATTAATAATAATTTTTCTAATATGTATCATGGAAGACTGACTATGGGAAGAGGAAAGGCATCGGATTGTGTTAAGTGTCACAGGTGCGAAAAAAACTGTCCCCAGCATATCAGCATACCTGATAAGCTTTCGCTGATAGCGGCACATGAGAAAAAATAGATGATATATTCACTATATTGTTAAAGTGTGTTATAATCCTAGCCGGTATTTGCTTTTTCAGATAAATAGATTTTTCACATACGGGATTTGTGTCTGCGCGCACTTGACACAAACCGTTATGTAAAAAAAGTGCGCAGAAATGAGGATTATTATGAGTATGAATATTGTATGTTTAGACCTTGAGGGTGTGTTAGTTCCAGAAATATGGATAGCATTTGCAGAGGCAAGTGGTATTCCAGAGCTTAAGAGAACTACAAGAGATGAGCCTGATTATGACAAGCTTATGAACTGGAGATTAGGTATATTAAAGGAGCACGGACTTGGACTTAAGGAAATTCAGGAAACTATTGCAAAGATAGACCCACTTCCAGGCGCTAAGGAATTTCTTGATAAGTTACGTGAAACTACACAGGTTATTATTATAAGCGATACATTTACACAGTTTGCAGCCCCACTTATGAAAAAGTTAGGATGGCCTACAATATTCTGCAATACACTTGAAGTTGCAGAGGATGGTACTATAACAGGTTTCAAGATGCGCTGTGAGCAGTCTAAGCTTTCAACAGTAAAGGCACTCCAGTCAGTTGGTTTTGAAACAATAGCAAGTGGTGACAGCCATAATGACCTTGGTATGATACAGGCAAGCAAGGCAGGCTTCCTTTTCAGAAGTACAGAACAGATAAAGAAGGATTATCCACAGCTTGAAGCATTTGAAGAATATGATGAACTTTTTGAGGCTATAAAGAAAGCATTATAATTATGCATAGACTGATAAAGAGGGGAAAATGTGTTATCTGACAGGAAAGATACATTTCAGCCAGCCTATTATCAGAGGTGAGGAATATTAATATTATGTTTAAAGTAAGTAAAAAGGAAAATGGACTGAATATCATAATCGTAGGCTGCGGTAAAGTAGGTGCTACACTTGTTGAGCAGCTTTCAAAGGAAGGCCATGATATAACAGTTATAGACAAGAAACCAGAGCGTATACAGGATATTACCAATATGTTTGATGTTATGGGAATAGTCGGCAATGGAGCAAGCTATTCTACTCAGATGGAGGCAGGAATAGAAGAGTCAGACCTTATAATAGCGGTTACTGACTCAGATGAACTTAATCTGTTGTGCTGTACAGTTGCCAAGAGAGTGGGTAACTGTGCAGCCATAGCAAGAGTAAGAACACCTGATTACAGTGAGGAAACTGGCTACCTGAGAGAGAAGTTAGGACTTGCACTTATCATTAATCCTGAACTTGAAGCCGCTAAGGAGGTTGCACGTATACTTTATCTTCCAACTGCACTTGAAGTTAATTCTTTTGCACATGGACAGGCAGAACTTGTTAAGTTCAAAGTACCATCTGATAATGTTCTTAACGGATTAAGTATAGCTTATCTTGGTAAAAATATTACAAATGATATACTTATATGTGCCATAGAAAGGGATGGAGAAGTATACATTCCTAATGGTGATTTTGTGATAAAAGCAGGGGATGTCTTATCATTTGTATCAGAAAGACATATAGCAAGAAACTTCTTAAAGACCATAGGTTTTGCGACTAATCAGGTAAAGGACACTATGATAATAGGTGGAAGCAAGGCTGCTTATTACCTTGCAAAAGAACTTATTAACATGGGAATATCGGTAAAAATAATAGAAAGAGACAGGCAGAACTGCGAAAGATTAAGTGTCAAGCTTCCTAAGGCGATAGTTATAAATGGTGATGGTACAGACCCTGATATACTTAAAGAAGAAGGTATAGAGAGGGTTCAGTCATTTATACCGCTTACAGGAATAGATGAGGAAAATATAATGCTTACACTTCACGCAAAGCAGGTGTCTAACGCAAAGGTTGTTACTAAGATTAACAGAGTTAATTATAAGCAGGTTATTAATAATCTTGACCTTGGAAGTCTTGTATATCCTAAGTATATTACCTCAGAGGCTATTATTGCATATGTGCGCGCAAAGAAAAATTCTAAGGGAAGCAATATTGAAACGCTTTATCATATGTTTGATTCAAGGGTAGAAGCCATAGAATTCATAGTTGAGGAGAATTCAAGGGTTTCAGGCATACCAATAAAGGATCTTAAGCTTAAAAAAGATGTTCTTATATCATTTATCAATCATGATGGACATATCATTATCCCTACAGGTAATGATGAGATAGAAGATGGCGATACAGTTATGATTGTAACTAAGAATACAGGTTTTACAGATATCAACGATATTGTCATGTGAGGGATGAAGTACTATGAATAGGTCAATAGTAATATATGTTTTAGGGTATATATTAAAAACAGAGGGTGTGCTTATGTCGCTGCCTTGTCTTGTTGCACTTATATATCAGGAAAAGGAGGGCTTTGCATACTTAATAGTTGGTGTTATAAGCATACTTTTAGGCCAGCTTCTTACTATGAGAAAGCCAAAGGACTACGTCATATATCTTAAGGAGGGCTGTGTAGCAACGTCACTTAGCTGGATACTTATGGGAGTTGTTGGTGCCATCCCTTTTATGATAACTGGAGAAATTCCATCATTTATTAATGCACTTTTTGAGATGGTGTCTGGTTTTACAACAACTGGTGCAAGTATATTAAGCGATGTTGAAGTTGTTTCAAGGTGCAGCACAACATGGCGATGCTTCTCACACTGGATAGGTGGTATGGGTGTACTTGTATTTATTATAGCCATAGTACCATTAAGTGGTGGTTCTAATATTAATCTTATGAGGGCAGAAAGTCCGGGACCATCAGTAGGAAAGCTTGTTCCTAAGGTAAAGCATACAGCAAGAATATTATATATTATATATCTTGGACTTTCTCTTATAGAGTTCATAATACTTCTTCTTGCAAAGATGCCGGTATTTGATGCGATGAACACTACATTTGGTACTGCCGGTACAGGTGGCTTCGGTATTAAGAATTCAAGTCTTGGCGGATATTCTGTTACAATACAATGGATAGTCACTGTATTTATGATTCTTTTCGGAGTAAACTTTAATGCATATTATCTTATGTTATTTGGAAGTATTAAAAAGGCTCTGACAATGGAGGAAGTAAGGGCATACTTTGGTATTATACTCACATCGATTGTCATAATAACTATAAATATATATTCAATGTGTTCAAGTGTGTGGGATGCCATTACAAAGTCGGCATTTCAGGTTGGTTCTATTATAACGACAACAGGTTTCTCGACAATTGACTTTAACTTATGGCCGCAGACATCAAAGACTATACTTGTGCTTCTTATGTTTGTAGGTGCGTGTGCGGGAAGTACAGGCGGTGGTATAAAGGTTTCAAGATTTGTCATTCTTATAAAGACTATGGTAAAGGAACTTAACTCTTATATCCATCCAAGGAGTGTAAGAAAGATAAAGGTTGAGGGAAAGCCGGTTGAACACGAAGTTATACGTTCTGTTAATGTATATCTTATAACTTATGTGCTTGTATTTGTTGCATCAGTCTTTCTTGTTTCATTTGAGGGCAAAGACCTGACAACAAACTTTACAGCAGTTGCAGCGACATTTAATAATATAGGACCGGGACTTGAACTTGTCGGACCTACACAGAATTTTGCACATTTTAATGTACTTAGCAAGCTTGTTATGATATTCGATATGTTAGCAGGAAGACTTGAGTTATTCCCACTTCTCTTATTATTCCATCCGGTTATTATTAAGGAAATGTTTGAGGATAAGAGAAGATATAAGAAAGCTAAAAAAATGTCGTGAGTGCGATATCAGGATTTTTAGTTTAATGTGAATTGCAAAGCAATGAAGAAATATGAATACTTTGAGAGTGTAAACGTGAATTTTTAATATTAGAAATAAAACGGAGATAAAAAATGAAATTCGTTATACAGAGAGTCAGCTCAGCAAGTGTGACGGTTGACGATAAAGTTATAGGAAGCATAGGAAAAGGTTATCTTATACTGTTTGGTGCAGGTGAGGGTGATACCAAAGATATGCTTGAACCTTTTGCAGATAAGATAGCAAAGATGAGAATATTTGCGGATGAGAATGGAAAGACTAATCTTTCAATCAATGATATTGGAGGAGAGATACTTGTTGTCAGTCAGTTTACGCTGTATGCGGATTGTAGAAAAGGCAACAGACCAAGTTTTGTACATGCATGTGAGCCGGTTCTTGCTAATGAATTATATGAAGAATTCGTAGAATTGTGCAGACAGAGAGTATCAAAAGTTGAAACAGGTGAATTCGGTGCGCATATGAAAGTATCGCTTGAGAATGACGGACCATTCACAATCGTGTTAGACAGCAGGGATTTTGAGAAAAATAAATAGCTGCTACGATTATAGACCGACCTATCTCGAAAATGTTATAAAAAATTATAGATAAATATAAAAATATACTTGATTATATTATTATATAGGTGTATAGTAGGTTATGTTAATAGGAGTTAGTTATTACTAAGCTGACTGTTGATTAACATCGCAACAGAATATCAACTTCAGGGCAGGGTTTAATTCCCTACCGGCGGTACAGCCCGCGAGCGTTATGCATGAACTGGTGTAATTCCAGTGCCGACAGTATAGTCTGGATGAGAGAAGTTATATGATACAGTTTAACATTTTATATTAATTATTAATGTATATAATTAATATCACATTATATTAATAAGATTTATATTATAATTATTTCACATTATTTTATTATATAATCTGATTGGTTATCTGGTATTTAACAATTAATATATTATGATTTGCTTATTATAATATTGATTATGATTATGTCCTGAGAATGATAAGTTCTCAGGATTTTTTATTATCATTAAGGATTAGTAAAAGATTGCATCAGAGTATTCTTTCGTCAGGACATTTCCTGATAGATAGGATATTCTGGTGCATTTTTATTTCAAATGTAATTAATTCTTATATGGTGTTATGGCAGATAGCAGGTTTAAAAGTCTTATTGTATATAGGCAGACATTTTTAATATATTCTGCCATTTAACGCAATATGCATCAGTATATATGTAAGAAAGCAGGTGATATATATGTGTGAATACAGGAAAAAAGACGATGAAAAATATATGAGCCGGGCCATAGAGCTTGCAAAAAAGGGACTTGGCTGGACTAATCCTAACCCGATGGTTGGAGCTGTTATCGTAAAGGATGGGAAAGTAATAGGCGAAGGCTATCATAAGAAATATGGTGAACTTCACGCAGAAACGACGGCTTTAAAAAACTGTACAGAAAGCGCAGAGGGGGCAACGATATATGTAACACTTGAACCCTGTTGTCATCATGGAAAGCAGCCGCCATGTACAGAGGCAATAATAAAGGCTGGAATAAGCCGTGTTGTAATAGGTTCACTTGACCCTAATCCACTTGTCAGCGGAAAGGGAATAAAGATATTAAGGGAACATAATATACAGGTTGATGATGAACTTGTATGCAACAAAGAATGTATAGATATGAATTATGTATTCTTTCATTACATTAAAGAAAAAATGCCATATGTCATAGTCAAGTATGCGCAGACACTTGATGGAAAAATAGCGACACACAAGGGATTGTCAAAGTGGATAACTGGTGATGCGGCGAGGGAAAATGTACATGTGGACAGACACAGATATGCTGCCATTATGGTTGGAATAAATACAGTACTTAAAGATAATCCAATGCTTAACTGCAGAAGTAAAACTATAGATAATCCACATCAGCCGGTAAGAATAGTGTGCGATACAAAGCTGAGGACACCGTATGACAGTAATCTTGTTAAGACAGCAGAACATATACCTGTATGGATAGCAACCTGCTGTCATGACAAAGAGCGTATAAGCCAGTATGAAAAAGCTGGCTGTGAGATTATAGAAATGAATGGTGAGAAGATAGACATAGCACAGCTTATGCGTATCCTCGGTAAAAGAGGAATAGACAGTTGTATCTGTGAAGGTGGTTCAGCTCTTAACTGGAGTGTAATAAAGAGTGGCATTGTAGAAAGAATACAGGCATACATAGCACCAAAGATATTTGGCGGAGTGGATGCGCCGACACCGGTTGCAGGTATCGGTTTTGATACGCCGGAGGATGCAATAAAGCTTAAGGATTATGCAGTAACAAGGCTTGGAGATGACATTCTGATAGAAGGTGAAGTTGAAAATGTTTACAGGAATTATTGAAGAAATCGGACATATAAAGGCTGTGAAAAAACAGACATTTTCACAGGTGCTTGTCATAGAAGCCTCAAAGGTGTTAGATGGGACTGATATAGGTGACAGCATAGCAGTGAATGGGATATGTCTTACGGTGACAGCGATAGGAAAAGGACAGTTCAGTGCAGATGTGATGCACGAAACGGTAAGGAGAACTTCCCTGAAAAATATACGAGCAGGTTCGCGGGTTAATCTTGAACGTGCGATGAGTGCAGATGGAAGATTTGGAGGACACATAGTATCAGGGCATATAGATGGAACCGGAACAATATCAGATATAAGAAAAGATGATAATGCCGTGTGGTATAGAATAAATGCAGATGACAGTATATTAAGATATGTTGTTGAGAAAGGTTCAATAACGATAGATGGAATAAGCCTTACGGTTGCCACTGTGACAGATAAGTACTTTGAGGTGTCGGTAATACCACATACAAGAGAGGTGACAATACTTGGTGATAAAAGGCTGTCGGATGTGGTTAATCTTGAAACAGATATAATTGCCAAATATGTTGAGAAGCTGTTATGTCCGTATGGCGGCAGCAGGACAGAAAATAGTGGTATAACTAAGGAATTCCTGTTAGAAAATGGGTTTTAGTTGTTATGGATATAGAATATTTATTATATTTCCAATCTATATATTATTGATATGATATATATATGGTTTGATTTATTAATATTGAAAAATATGTTTTTTTAACGCGGATATGCTTGTGCAATATTTTAAATTTGCTTATTTATAGAATAGGAAATTAAATTTAAAGTAAGTCAGATAATATATCCAACAGATATAATTAGACTTAAGTATATTTAAAATTAGTCAATGATTTGTGAATAAAGTATATGAAAGGAGTAGTTTATGTTTGAATTTAATACAGTTGAAGAAGCAGTTAAAGACTTAAAAGACGGAAAGATTATCATAGTTACAGATGATGATGACAGAGAGAATGAGGGCGACTTTATATGTGCGGCAGAATATGCCACAACAGAAAATGTCAACTTTATGGCGACCTACGGAAAAGGTCTTATATGTATGCCTATGAGTGAAGAATTAAGCAGAAAGCTGTGCTTTCCACAGATGGTATCGGAAAATACAGACAATCACGAAACAGCATTTACAGTGTCAATAGACCATATTGATACAACTACAGGAATATCAGCGCAGGAGAGAGGTTATACGACAAGAAGTGTTGTAAGTGACACTGCCAGACCACAGGACTTTAGAAGACCGGGACATAACTTCCCGCTTGTGGCAAAGAAAAACGGAGTTCTTGAAAGAAACGGACATACAGAGGCAACAGTTGACCTTATGCGTATAGCTGGCTTAAAGGAGTGTGGTCTGTGTTGTGAAATTATGAAAGATGATGGAACAATGATGAGAAGGGATGACCTTGTAGAGCTTTCCAAAAAATATAATCTGAAGTTCATCACAATAAAGGCTATTCAGGAGTACAGAAAAAAGAATGAAAAGCTTGTTGAGTGTGTGGCTGTGACAAAAATGCCAACTAAGTATGGTGAATTTGTGGCACACTGTTATATCAATAAGCTGAATGGTGAACATCATGTAGCACTTGTTAAAGGTGATATAGGTGACGGTAATAATCTTTTATGCCGTGTTCATTCAGAGTGTCTTACAGGTGATGCATTTGGCTCGCTCAAATGCGACTGCGGACAGCAGCTTGCTTCAGCCATGACACAGATTAATGAGGAAGGCAGGGGTGTTTTGTTATATATGAGACAGGAAGGAAGAGGTATAGGTCTTGTAAATAAGTTAAAGGCTTATGCACTTCAGGATGAAGGAATGGATACACTTGATGCCAATATAGCACTTGGCTTTCCGGGTGATATGAGAGAATATTACATAGGCGCACAGATACTAAAAGACCTTGGCGCTAAGACATTAAGGCTTCTTACCAATAATCCTGATAAGGTATATCAGTTATCAGACTTTGGCATGCAGATAAGTGAAAGAGTTCCGATTAAGATGGAAACAACACCTTATGACGGCTTCTATCTTAAGACAAAGAAAATAAGGATGGGGCATATGCTGTAAATTACCTGAACGATGTATTTGGATTGTTTCGTGCTGCGCACTCCCACAATCCTCCCCAATATTTGCACATCACGGGATTATCATCCCACTTTTATGCTCATATTGGGGCGCAGCATAAGGTCATTCACCCACTTATGAGCAAGCTCATGTTGGTTTAGACCTTTTGACTCTGGTATCAATATATAAATTCAAAAAGGAGAATAAAATAATGAGAGTATTAGAAGGAAAGTTAGTAGACAATGGAACAAGAGTAGGAATAGTAGCAGCAAGATTTAATGAATTCATCGTATCAAAGCTTATAGGCGGTGCGCATGATGGTCTTGTAAGACATGGTGTCAGTGAAGACAATATTGACCTTGCGTGGGTTCCAGGAGCATTTGAAATTCCACTTATAGCTTCAAAGATGGCAAAGAGTGGAAAGTATGATGCGGTAATATGTCTTGGTGCTGTTATACGAGGTGCAACAAGCCATTATGATTATGTGTGTGCAGAAGTTTCAAAGGGTATAGCAAATGTATCGCTTAATTCAGATATTCCGGTTATGTTTGGTGTTCTTACAACAGATACTATAGAGCAGGCTATAGAACGTGCAGGTACTAAGGCAGGTAATAAGGGATTTGAGTGCGCAGAGGGTGCTATTGAGATGGTTAATCTTTCGCGTGAGCTTGAAAAATAAAAACAATTAAAATAAGCCATAACCCAGATTGGTTATAATATCTGGGTTATGGTTTATTAAATATATATTATTTTGATGTGTTATATGAAGAATTAATGCATCTTTTGTTGTACATAAGATGCATATACATAGCATCCTGAGCGCGGATGGCATTATGTTCTGCGATAGCATCTGCTATTTCACGATGGGTTTCAATAGTTTCGGTTTTAAGAATATTACCGGTTGTTTCAACAAAAAGAGGAATAGAACTGTTGATTATCGGGATTAATCTTGGAATGACAAGATTTTTACTGCCCATTGCAATAGCAGTGTGGAATTCTATATCTTTTTGTACATGGTCTTTTTTTTGTTCCATAAGTTCTTCCACTTCATCACATAATTTAATAATTTTATTAATATCATTTTTATCAGAATAAGTTGCTGACATAGCAGCAATAGAAGGTTCAAGTAAAAAACGTATTTCAAGCAGGTCCTGTACAAGTTTCTTCTTATCCGATATAAATGTGAAGCCAAAAGGGTCGTCAACTATACCGGGTGAAGAGGCTACATATGTTCCAGAGCCCTGCTTAATAGTTACAATATTGCGGGATGCTAAAAGCTTCATAGCTTCGCGCAGAGAACTTCTTCCGATATCAAGCTGTTTTGATAGAATGGCTTCGTTAGGAAGCTTATCTCCTGGTTGTAAATGCTGGTCTAATATAAAAGATATTATGTCTTCTGATATTTTTTGTGGGAGATTTTTTTCGTCTGTTTCAGAATTCATCATATGATTTCTCCGTTTCTTTTTGTAATTCATTTTATATATAAGATGCTAAAATAGCATTATTTCACACATTTTTATATTATAACGTCTTTTTTTAAATGTCAAAATAAAAATATGCACAAAAAATCACAAAAATAATTGAACATTTTTACGATATTGCACATTTGAATAAAACGTATTATATTAAATACATCAGATGAATTCCGGAATAAATTGATGAAAAATCAAAATAACTATTAAAAATAGCGAAAAAGGTCTGATGTTTAAATATGAATACATCAGATGATTAGGAGGTAATTTATTATGGAGCAGACAGTATTTGTTGCCAACCCGACAAGACTTCTTATAGCGGCGGCAGTCGGGATTGTAGTTTTATTATTGTTGATAATAAAGTTTAAGCTTCATCCGGTTATATCAATGATGATAGCGGCGATTATTATAGGGGTCGGCGCTGGAATGCCACTTACAATGATATCAGATACAGTTGAAAAGGGTGTTGGAAAAACACTTCAGGGAATAGCATTGTTAGTAGGCCTTGGCTCTATGTTTGGCGGCATCTTAGAGGTAAGCGGCGGAGCACAGAGAATAGCACAGACACTTATAGATAAGCTGGGACAGAAAAAAGCTGGCGTAGCATTAGGAATTACAGGTCTTGTTATAGGTACTACAGTATTTTTTGAGGCTGGAGTTGTAGTTCTTATACCACTTGCATTTAGTGTGGCAAAACAGACTAAGAAGTCAACATTATATTATGCAATTCCACTTCTTGCAGGTCTTGCAAGTGGATATGCATTTGTTCCACCATCAGCAGGTTCGGTGCTTGTTGCAGACTCACTTGGAGTTAATCTTGGTGTAATGATTATGGTAGGAATACCAACAGCACTGATATGTATGGTTGTTGCGGGTGTTATATGGGGAAGATTTATAGGAGATAAAGTGTTCACAAAGCTTCCTGTAAATGTGGAAGAGATAAAGGATGAGCCTAAGGAATTACCACCATTCGGACTTGTGCTTGGTGTAATACTCATTCCGCTGGTACTTATACTTATAAGTACAATATCCAAGTATCTTCCTATTCCTGCAAATGTTCAGAATGTACTTGCATTTATCGGTAAGCCATTTCTTGCATTGACTATTGCAACACTTGCAGCTATGTATTTTCTTGGAATTAAACGTGGTTATACAGGTGAACAGTTAAAAAAGATACTTGACCATTCATTAAGACCAGTTGGTATGATACTTCTGGTAATAGCAAGTGGTGGTGTAATAAGATGGATGCTTCAGGACTCAGGACTTGGAGAGATAATAGGACCAGCACTTGAAAAGAGTGGTATGCCTCTTATTCTTGTAGCATTTCTTATTGCACTTCTTGTAAGAGCATCTGTCGGAAGTTCTATGGTTGCTATGACTATGGCATCCGGAATAATGGCAACTATGCCGGCGGTTATGGCAACAAGCGTATTATACAGGGCTGCAATGTGCTGTGCAATATGCGGAGGTGCTACAGCATTAAGTCACGTTAATGATGCGGGTTTCTGGCTTGTTGGAACATTTCTTGAGATAGATGAGAAGACAACATTGAAATCGTGGACAGTTATGGAAACTTTAATAGGTGTAACAGCATTAATTGTAAGTCTGATTATTTCAATATTTGCTTAAAGGTAACTTAATGAAAGGTGTTAAACAGGAGGTTACATAATGGTAAGAATACCAGTATATTTAAATAATATGACAGATGCCAAACATCTGGTTCAGATAGCAGAGGCGTGTAAGAATGATGTTGATTTAATATGCGGAAGATATGTTGTAGATGCTAAATCAATGTTGGGTGTATTCAGTCTGCCTCAGTTTGATAATGTTGAAATGAGTGTAGATGAAAGTGAAAAAAAAGAAGTATATCACAAGCTTGAAAAGATGAATTTGTTAAGAAATTAAAAATTAAATTAATATATTGAATAAAAGAAAGGCAGGTAAATATTATGTGTTTAAAAAGTCAGGAAATGAGAAAGTCAGCTCCAGAGTTAGACCCTTTAAGAATAGGTACAGGCTGGAAAAAAGAGGATTTGGGAAAAGTACAGGTTATGGTAGAAAGTACATATGGTGACAGCCATCCCGGAAGTGGACATCTTAATATATTAGTAGAAGAAGTCCGTAAAGGCATAGCAGAGGAAGGCGGATATGGTGCAAGATATTACTGTACTGATATATGTGATGGAGAGAGTCAGGGAACAGATGGTATTAATTACAGCCTTGCAAGCAGGGAAATGATTGCCAATATGATAGAAATACATGCCAATGCGACACCATTTGATGCCGGAGTATATCTTTCAAGCTGTGATAAAGGTGTTCCGGGTAATCTTATGGGACTGGCAAGAGTTAATATTCCTTCAGTATTTGTGCCGGGTGGAACTATGAATGCGGGTCCCGATATGCTTACATTAGAGCAGCTCGGTATGTATAGTGCGCAGTATGAAAGAGGTGAGATAGACGAAGAAAAGCTTGATTGGGCTAAATGTAATGCATGTCCTAGCTGTGGAGCGTGCTCATTTATAGGAACAGCTTCTACTTTACAGATTATGGCAGAGGCACTTGGACTTGCATTACCGGGAAGCGCACTTATGCCAGCAACAAGTCCTGACCTTCTTGAATATGCCAGAGAAGCCGGAAGACAGTCAGTAAGGCTTGCTAAGATGAAAGATATGAAACCATCAGATATAGTAACTATGGATAGTTTTGAAAATGCAATTCTTGTCCATGCAGCTATATCAGGAAGTACTAATTGTCTTCTTCATATTCCGGCTATTGCACACGAATTTGGAATAGAGATTACAGGTGATACATTTGACAGATTACACAGAAATGCAAGGTATCTTCTTGATGTAAGACCAGCAGGTCGCTGGCCGGCAGAATGTTTTTATTATGCAGGTGGAGTTCCAGCTATTATGGAAGAGATAAAGCAGCATCTGCATCTTGATGTTATGACAGTTACAGGCAGGACACTTGGTGAAAATCTTGAGGAATTAAAGAATAATGGTTTCTATGAAAAATGTGATAAATGGCTTCAGGAATTCAATAAGAGATATAATATAAATATTACAAGATACGATATTATCCGTTCATATGATAATGCTATAGGAACTGATGGAAGTATTGCAGTACTTAAGGGAAATCTTGCGCCAGAGGGAGCAGTTATCAAACATACAGCCTGCCCTAAGGAAATGTTTAAGTCAGTATTAAGAGCAAGGCCATTTGATAGTGAGGAGGAATGTCTTGATGCAGTTCTTAAACATAAAGTGCAGAAGGGCGATGCAGTATTTATAAGATATGAAGGACCTAAGGGAAGCGGAATGCCTGAAATGTTTTACACATCAGAGGCGATAAGCAGTGATAAGGAATTAGGAAAAAGCATAGCATTAATCACAGATGGACGTTTTTCAGGTGCTTCAACAGGTCCGGTTATCGGACATTGTAGTCCGGAAGCTGTAGATGGAGGTCCTATAGCACTTGTAGAAGAAGGCGACCTTATTGAAATAGATGTTATGGAAAGGAAATTAAATATAATTGGTGTTGCAGGTGAACATAAGTCAATGGAAGAAATTGATGAGATATTAAAGGAAAGAAGAGCAAAGTGGACACCAAGAAAGCCTAAGTATGAAAAGGGTGTGTTAAGATTATTCAGCGAGCATGCTGCAAGTCCGATGAAGGGTGCATATCTTGAATATTAATTAATATTATTCTCAATTGTTTTTACCAGTAACTCAGAGAGAAACGGTTTCCAGAAAGCATGGGATGAGGTTGACCATGAAAGTAATCCATCAGGAAAGATATATTATATGTATCAGGGAGATGATTATGTAACTTATTATTCCGATGTGGATTACACAGACTGGGGAATACGTGTTACGGAAAATCTGAGTGAACAGAGGGAGACTGGCAGGGCATATAGTTTTATGTTGGGACTTGTTCTATTATTCCTTGTGCTCTGTCTGTTTGTTGCCCAGATACTTGTAACTAAGAATATAATGACACCTATTGAAAATATAATGTCTGTTTTTGATACTATTAAGAAAACACAGGACTATTCTATACGTATTCCTGAGTCTAACAGTACGGAGATGAACCGTCTGGCAGATGAGATTAATGAGCTTCTTTCTCATATAGAGAAGGAAAATATGTACGAAAAAGAAAAACAAAGACACTTAAAAGAGCTTGCAGAGTGCGACCCACTGACCGGTATTAATAACAAGAAAGCGATAGAGCTGAAAATGCTTGCAATGGTTCAGAATGCCATGGATAACAGGGAAATAATAAGTGTCGGTTTTCTTGATATAGATGATTTCAGGGATTATAATACTAATTTCGGTCATCAGGAGGGCGATAATGTTATTAAGTTTGTAGCTGATATATTAAAGAATAATCTTAAAGGTGAAGTTGGAAGAAATGGTGGCGATGAATTCGTTTTTGCATACGAAGGGGCTATTGACAGGAACGAAATAGAAGAGATTATTAAAAAAGTACATATTGAACTTAATAAGGGTTATCAGAGTGAAGGCATGGATAAGACAAGACCAGTACCATGCAGTATCGGTGTAGTTACGGTCAAAGGTGGCATAATGGACTATGCAAGTATCCTTAAGGAAGCTGATAATGCGATGTATGAGGCAAAGGATAAAGGAAAGAATACTTATGTAATTAAGGAAATATAATATAAAAATTGTATAATGATGGCTGTATATAATGTGAAAAAACGGTATAGTGATGGTTATATATAATAATAAAAACTGGCTGTGATCTGGCGGTATCAAAACCGCCAGGGCACAGCCGTTTTTGCTGTTAGGCGGGTCTAAAAGTCAAAAGTCTTATCGTGCAAGCACGAACGGCTTTTTGACATTTTGCCCCTTACATCATATTATTATGTCAGTATAAAAAGCAATTTACGCATTTTTCATAAGTATTGCATACAATGACCTTGAGAGTATGCTGGCAACGATGAAGCATACTACAGCTTCAATAGCACCCTGTGTTCCAACGAAGGCAACTACGAATGTAAATGGATTGCCAACGCCGAACTTAGTTACATAAGTCTGTATAAAGTCTGTTCTGTAGAAAAGTGCTACAAGTGTACTCATAAAGAGAAGTGTGTTAAGAAGTGGGCATGCAAGACTTGCTATATAATAAGAAATCTTCTGTACACTTTTTATGTTGTGAAGAGCCTTAAAGATAAGACCTGTAAGTAAACCTTCAAGCATTCTTGGAACAACTGTAAGTATTATAGTGAATACAGGATTTAAGTTAAATAATGCAAATGTAAATACGGAACCACCAGTAACTGCCTGATAAAGGCTTGTAAGACCGAATGTAAGACCGCATATAAGACCACCTACAGGTCCAAGTAAAATAGCGCCTACAGCTACAGGTATAGTAAGAAATGTGATGGTAAGACCGGGAAGCTTGATGTAGCCAAGAGGTGTGAAAGCCATAATAATAATGATAGCTATCATTGCTGCAAGCTCTACCATGTACTTAGTGGTAAATGTTTTCTTTGCCACTGCTGTGTTGTTTGTTTCAATGTTACTCATAATATTCTCCTTTTCGTCTGATAAAATGGTACAACTCACCTGTCTTTCAGACATTTATTAGTAGCGTTTAATCATGGGGATATGCTCAGAAATATTATTAATAAGATAATAAAATAATAAAATGTTGATACATCTGATATTAATACATAAAAATGTAATGTTTACACGCCGTAAAGGTCGCGCATCATTATGCAGGTTATGTGAAATATAAAAATATTAAATAAATATATTCTGATGCATTTTCTGATGAATAACGCTCAATGCGTATAATAACATAGAAGGATATTGTATACAAGATATATTTTGCTTTAAATTGCATACATTAAGAATAATTCTGAATTAATGTTTAGAAAGACTTAATAAATGCTTTTTATTTCCTTAATTTACATATTTTCTCAATAATGCTATTATTGCCTAATATTGATTATATTATAAATAAAGAGAGTTTAAGGAAAGAAAGGGACGGTTATGAGCAGAATATTAAAAAGTATTGCTCCATACTGGAAGTCGGTTATCATAATACTGATACTGCTGATATTGCAGGCAAATGGTGACCTTGCACTTCCACAGTACACATCTGATATCATCGATGTTGGTATCCAGAATGGTGGTATAGGGCACAGTATTCCAGAAAAAATAACTAAAGATGAATATGAGATAGCCAAGATGTTTATGACGGATGAAGAAATAAGTATATGGGAAAGCTGTTATGAACAGGATGGCGATATTTACAAGCTTACAGAAAAGAATGAAAAAAAGCTTGATGAATATGATGATACACTGGCGATGGCACTTATTATCAATAATCAGATGTCATCAGTGACAGCAACACAGTTCAGAGAGCAGATGGCGGCACAGATGGGAGTTGATGCTGGCACACTTTCTAACGTATCAGTTGCTGATATTGGCAAGAAGATAGGAGTTGAATTGGACTCTTTCTATGTTGATATGGAGAATTCAGATGGTGATATGGTGCCAACTGAGTGCGTAGATATGAGACAGATATTCAAGGCTATGTATGACAGAGACCAGATGCCTAAGGATACATTTATATCTATGAGAGACAGCTTTAAGACAACATTTGACACTATGGGTTCATCACTTGTTTCATCTATGGGAAGGGCATATGCCAAGTCTATGGATGCAAAGGCAGGCATGGATATGAAGGCTATACAGACACGTTATCTGTGGGTATCAGGTGCCAAGATGGTTGGTATAGCGCTTCTTATAGCATTATGTACAGTATTAGTAGCATTTTTTGCATCACGCGTTGGTGCTGGTGTAGGCCGTGACTTAAGAGGCAAGGTTTACAGGAATGTTATGAGCTTTTCTAATGCAGAGCTTGATAAGTTCTCGACAGCTTCACTTATCACACGTACAACTAATGATGTACAGCAGATACAGATGGTATGTGTGCTTGTATTAAGAATGGTACTTTATGCACCAATAATAGGTATCGGTGGTATTATAAAGGTTATGTCAACAGGCGCAGGAATGGAGTGGGTTATCGCTCTTGCAGTTCTTGTTATTGTTGGCTTTGTACTTGTTCTTATGGCAGTTGCTATGCCAAAGTTTAAAAAGATGCAGAAGCTTGTTGATAATGTCAATCTTGTATCAAGAGAAATTCTTACAGGACTTTCAGTTATAAGAGCATTTGGAAGAGAGAAGAAGGAAGAAGAAAGATTTGATAAGGCAAATAAAGACCTTACAAAGACAATGCTTTTTACTAACAGAGTTATGACATTTATGATGCCAGTTATGATGCTTATTATGAACTGTCTTTCTGTTGGAATAGTATGGGTGGCTGCACACAGAATTGACAGCGGTGTTATGCAGGTAGGCTCAATGACAGCATTTATTACTTATGCAATGCAGATAGTTATGTCATTCCTTATGCTTACTATGATGTCAATTATGCTTCCAAGAGCTATTGTTGCTGCTGACCGTATAGACGAGGTTATTAACACACAGTCGTCTATAAGGGACTGCGATAATCCTAAGAGCCTTAAGGCACATAAGGGATTACTTTCATTTAATCATGTGAACTTTAAGTATCCGGGTGCATCTGAAAATGCGCTTGAAGATATTGACTTTGTGGCAGAGCCGGGAAAGACGACTGCTATCATAGGAAGTACGGGATGTGGAAAGTCAACACTTGTTAATCTTATTCCAAGACTTTACGATGTCACAGAGGGTTCTATTACTCTTGACGGTGAAGATATAAGAAATATATCTATGCAGGAGTTAAGGGATGAATTAGGATATGTACCACAGAAGGGTGTACTTTTCTCAGGTACTATTGAGTCTAATATTAAGTTTGGTGTTGATGATGCATCTATGGATACTGTTAAGGAAGCTGCTGATATTGCACAGGCTTCAGAGTTCATAGAAGAAAAGTCAGGAAAGTACGAAGCACCTATTGCACAGGGTGGTACTAATGTTTCAGGTGGACAGAAGCAGAGACTTTCTATAGCAAGAGCCATAGCAAAGAACCCTAATATATTCATATTTGATGACAGCTTTTCAGCACTTGACTTAAAGACAGATGCAGCATTAAGAAAGGCACTTGCATCAAAGGTTACAGACAGTACAGTTATTATAGTAGCGCAGAGAATAAGCACTATTCTTCATGCAGAACAGATACTTGTTATGGATGAGGGAAAGATAGTCGGAAAGGGTACTCACGAAGAGCTTATGAAGAACTGTGAAGTATATCAGCAGATAGCAAAGTCACAGTTATCAGCTAAAGAGCTTGAAGCTTCCGTATCGTCACAGTCTTTGGATACATTTAATTCTGCTGAAGGTAATGAGGAAACAGCAGATGAATTTATTGAAAAAAACGGACATAGTATATCTGATGGAAAGGAGGAAGCATAATTATGGCAGATAATAATTCATACAAGCAGCCTCCTAGAAGACGTGGACCGGGAGGACCAGGAAGAGGAATGATGCCGGCAGAGAAGGCTAAGGACTTTAAGGGTTCTATAGGGAAGCTTATAAAGTATATCGGAACATATAAGATAGCTATAATATTTGTTATGGTTATGGCAGCAGCTTCAACAGTATTCAGTGTAATAGGTCCTAAGATACTTGGTAAGGCAACAACAGGTCTTTCTGAGGGGCTCATGAGAAAAATAGCAGGTACTGGCGGTATCGACTTTGGGTATATAGGAAAGATACTTTTAATAGTGCTTGGATTATACGCATGCAGTGCAATATTCAACTTTATACAGGGCTGGATTATGACAGGCATATCACAGAAGATATGTTACAGGATGCGTAAGGAGATTTCTGAGAAAATCAACCGTATGCCTATGAAGTACTTTGAGAGCAGGACTTACGGCGAAGTTCTTTCAAGAATTACAAATGATGTTGATACTTTAGGTACAGGTCTTAACCAGAGTATAACAACCATTATTACATCGACAGCAACTATGATTGGTGTACTTATTATGATGTTAAGTATATCACCACTTATGACTATTATAGCTATCGTTATACTTCCTATATCAGTAGCTTTAGTATCCTTTGTTATCAAGAAGTCACAGAATTACTTTAAGACACAGCAGGAATACTTAGGTCATATCAATGGACAGATAGAAGAAACTTATGGTGGACATATGGTTGTTAAGTCATTTAACAAGGAAAAGGATATGGTAGATGAGTTTAACAAAACTAACAATATACTGTATTCTTCAGCTTGGAGGTCACAGTTCTTCTCAGGAATGATGCAGCCTATTATGGCATTTGTTGGTAACTTGGGATATGCAGGTGTTGCACTTTCAGGTGGTATGCTTGCTATCAATGGTGTTATTACAGTAGGTGATATTCAGGCATTTATACAATATGTAAAGAACTTTACACAGCCTATAACACAGATTGCACAGGTTATTAATCAGGTTCAGTCTATGGCAGCGGCATCTGAAAGAGTATTTGAATTCCTTGACGAAGAGGAAGAAGAACAGATAGTAAAGAACCCTGTATCCACAGATAATATAAAGGGAGAAGTTGAATTCGACCATGTAAGATTTGGATACAAGGAAGACCAGGTTATAATAAAGGACTTCTGTGCCAATGTTAAGCCGGGTCAGAAGGTTGCTATCGTAGGTCCGACAGGTGCAGGTAAGACTACTATGGTTAAGCTTCTTATGAGATTTTATGATGTGAATTCAGGTAGCATACTCATAGACGGACATAATATTAAGGACTTTAACAGACGTGAATTAAGAGATGCATTTGGTATGGTTCTTCAGGATACATGGCTGTATAAGGATACAATTATGGAAAACATCAGATACGGAAAGCTTGATGCTACCGATGAAGAAGTTATTGCTGCTGCAAAGGCGGCACATGCCCACCACTTCATAGAAACACTTCCGGGCGGTTATAATATGGAGCTTAACGAGGATGCAAGTAATGTATCACAGGGACAGAAGCAGCTTCTTACAATAGCAAGAGCTATTCTTGCTGACAATCCTATTCTTATTCTGGATGAGGCAACATCCTCTGTTGATACAAGAACTGAAATCCAGATACAGAACGCCATGGATAATCTTATGAAGGGCAGAACAAGCTTTGTAATTGCCCACAGACTTTCTACTATAAAGGATGCAGATATTATTCTTGTTATGAAAGATGGCGATATCGTTGAGCAGGGTAATCATGAGGAATTACTCGCAAAAGGCGGCGGCTTCTATGCAGACCTTTATAACTCACAGTTTGAGGAAGTGGAGTAGAAGCAGATGTTTCATATATCAGGAAGAATGGTTATTTTCTGTTGGTGGAAATAATTTTTATATTTGGAGTTATAATTATTAATAGAATAAAAGATAATCAGGTAACACTCCTGCTGTCATTGCGTTGGTGATGATGGCAGGGGTGTTTTTGTGTTTCTACGTAAAATGTGTGAAATATATAAATATACCTGCATAAAATGTGAGAAGAATAGAGAAATACCTACATAAAATGTGATAAAACTTATTGAATACCCCATTTTTATGTGATAGACTTCAGGTGCAGGAAGTGGAATATAATGTATTCTAGAAGAAAATCTGTTGCATTATTATAATGAAAGAGAAGAACAATAATGGGATTATTAAAATTATTACTGATATGGCTTATATTTATTAATATTATAACCTATATAATCTATGCCATTGATAAGTATAAGTCGATGCATCATAAGTGGAGAATAAGGGAAAGCACACTTATACTGCTTGCAGTTATCGGAGGTTCAGTGGGCGCACTGCTTGCTATGTATACAGTAAGGCATAAGACTAAGCATAATAAGTTCAGGATAGGTGTGCCGGTTATACTTGCTGTACAGATTATTGTAGTGTGTGTGGTTTATATAGTATTAAGATAAATGTGATTGCAAAGTATGAAAGGAACAGCGGACGTACTGGTGCAATACAGGAAAGTTATAGTATATCTGTGTTTAAAACATAGAAATTGAGTATGAGTATAAATGTATTTAATACTATATTTAAATAAGTAAGCGTTTATAACAGAATACAAGTATATTTTAAGAATGAGGATAATATATGATAAAGAAATACAGGCTTGAAATGTGTACGATGAACCTAAGTTTAAGACAAGAGAAAATGTAACAAGAGAGCTTGATAAGTTTATAAACTGACATTATTATAATGTGATATAAATATGCGATTTTGACCTGTGCCAGATAGAAAAAGCTTTGCGAACAAATGTTTGAAGTATATGAGTATGTGTGTTACAATTTATTGAGAATTCTTTATTGGATATAAGCAGGAAATGAGGATTAATATGGACATACCTAAGAAGGCTACTAAAGAACAGGTTAAAGCTATGACTGAAACAGAGGGTAATATAAGAGTATCCTCCGTTCCGGGTTCAGGAAAAACATTTGTATTAACATACAGGATAGCATATCTTATAACAGAACTTTTCGTAGAGCAATCATCTATAGTTGCGCTCACATTTACTAATAAAGCGGCAGCGCAGATGAAGCACAGATTAAGAGAGATAGTTGGAGATAATGCCAACTGCTTTACTGGGACATTCCACGGATATTGCAATATGTTTCTTAAGGAGGAAATTCACAGGGTTACATTTCCTAAGACATTCACTATTCTTGATAAGAAAGCACAGACTGATATGATTAAAAATGTGGCAGAGGATATGGGAATATCGCTTAAGGACAAGACTGCAAAGAAGATAATGAACGATATTGATATGATAAAGCAGGATATGTCTTATGTTGAGCTTATGGCAAGCTATGACAAGGCAGAGCTTAAAAGACATGCGGCATATGAGAAAAACGCTGATAAAAAAATATTTTATAATTATCTAAAAAGACAGTGTGATAATTACGCACTGGATTTTGAGGACCTCATTAACTTTACACTTTATATATTAAACAGGGATGAGGATGTACGTATACGCTGGCAGGAAAAGTGCCAGTACGTGCTGTGTGATGAGTATCAGGATGTCAACAGAAAGCAGGATATGTTACTTGGTATTCTTAGTGGAATGTATCAGAACCTGTTTGTTGTGGGGGATGATGACCAGAATATATATACGTGGCGTGGTTCAGACCCGGAGTATATGATAAAGTTCGATGTAACGCACGAGGACGCAAAGGATTATTATCTTACAGAGAATTTCAGGAGTACGCCGCAGATAGTTGAAGCAGCAAAGTCACTTATATCGGCTAACCAGAACAGGATTGAAAAGCAGATGATATCACATCGTCCGGATGGAAGAAAGCCGGTATTTAATGCGCCTGATACAGAGGAAAAGGAGTCACTCTGGATAGCTGACACTATACTTGATAATATTGCCAGGAATATGAAGTACAGTGACAATGTGGTGCTTGTCAGGGCAGCATCACAGACGAGGTCATTGGAAGAAGCATTTGTTAAAAGAAAAATTCCTTACAGGATATTGAGCGGTGCTAAGTTTTATGAGAGCGAAGAGATAAGAACAGTACTTTCTTATATGCGTATGGTTTATGGTCTTACGGATATGGACTTTTTTTATACAATATCAAGACCGAGGAGAGGATTTGGCAAGAAATCAGTCGAGAAGCTTAAAAATGTGGCGGAGGCAGAAGGCTGCAGCCTTTTTAAGGCGCTTGGAAAGCTGATAGCAGAGGGTGAGGTAACACAGAAAGCAGTTATTGGTTATTATGAGGATATCGTAAGGCTTCATGGCACATATAAGGATTACAGTTGTACTGATATAGTAAACCAATGCCTTGATATGGGCTATAGGGAAGCGCTTGAGCAGGATATAGACCAGACAAGGCTTGATAATGTATCAGAGCTTATAAGGACTATAACGGCACTTGAAGATGATAATCAGGAAAAAGTGGAGCTTGCTGACCTTTTAAGTCATTTTGCACTATTTTCTGCTCAGGACGAGGATGGTGAATATAATGTTGTAAGGGTTATGACTATTCACACATCAAAAGGGCTTGAGTTTGATACGGTATTCGTTCCGGGATTAGTTGAAGGACAGTTTCCAAGCAACAGACTGCGTAACGAGGATGAATACGAGGAAGAGAGAAGGCTGTTATATGTTGCTATAACAAGGGCTAAGAATATGTTGTATCTTAGCAGTTACCGGAAAAGGGATGCCAGATTTTATGTAAGACCATCTGCATTTTTAAGCGACATAGACACTAATCTTCTAGAGTGTATCAATGGCAGCAGGATTGTCATTCACGGTGAAACAGAGCAGATGCTGCCTAAGGCTGTATTTGCTGTGGGCGATAAAGTAAGGCATAAGGTGTTCGGTGTGGGTGAGATTATAAAGATAGATAAGATGACACAGACATATGAAATTCAGTTTGAGAATATAAGAGGGACAAGGAGAATTATGTTCAGGGCTGAACTTAATTCCCTGTAGAAACGGCAATAAATAAAGAGCCGTAAATATGGCATTTTATGAAATGTTGATATGTTTTGTTATAACTATAAATGAACAAATTTAAAATATTGCACAATTATATCCGTGTCAGAAAAACAGATTTTTCATAATCTATTAAAATGTATCTGAGGTACAAACAAAAGCAAAATATTTTTGTGCATTTTTCTGTATTTGCTCATTTATAGGTTATAATATAAAAATGAATAAGGTGGATAAAAAGTGAATATAACGGTATATTTGGGAGCTAATAAAGGTATAGATAATACATTTACAACAGCAGTAAGAGAGCTTGGAGAATGGATAGGCACGAATGGACATACACTTGTGTACGGAGGTTCTAAGACAGGGCTAATGGGCGAGCTTGCAGAAAGCGTGCTTATGGCAGGTGGCAGGGTAATCGGTGTTGAACCACAGTTTTTTGTAGAGGCAGAGGTTCAGTATGACGAGATAACAGAGCTGATTGTAACTAAAGATATGACTGAGAGAAAGACAAAGATGATAGAGCTTGGTGATGCATTTATAGCATTTCCGGGCGGAACAGGAACGCTGGAGGAGATAACAGAGGTTATGTCCAAGTTATCTCTTAACCAGCTTTCTGCACCATGCATATTCTACAATCTCAATGGATATTATGACAGTATGAAAGAAATGCTGTCACATATGATTAAGATGGGGTTATCTGCTAAGGAACGCCAGAAGGATATATATTTCGCTTCTGATTTAGAGGAAACTGTTGATGTAATTAACTGTTATTATTTATAATATAAGATTTGTAAATATGTAAAATTAATAGTAACTTATACTTAGAATAATTAACTGATTTGTAGATTTTATTTAATATTAGAAGCAGATTGGTATTGATACGGACAGCTTTAGAATAAAACTTATTCGATTATCAATAAAAATATCAATATACAAACGAAAGGAATTGCATATATGAAAATCAGTGAAGTATTAAAACTGGATAAACCAACGTTATCATTTGAAGTATTTCCACCAAAGAAGGATACAGACTTTGCACAGGTGGAGGCAGCTGCAACGCAGATAGCAGCACTTAATCCAAGCTATATGAGTGTCACTTATGGAGCGGGAGGAAGCACTAAGGGACTTACTATAAGACTTGCAGAAGAAATTCAGAAAAAATATGATGTTGCAACGATAGCACATCTTACCTGTGTATGTGCAGGTAAGGACAGTATAAGGCAGGCACTTTCTGATATGAAGGCAGCAGGCATAGAAAATATACTTGCATTAAGAGGAGATATTCCAAGAGATTATGAAGGAGAAGTGTTTACTGACTTTGCTCATGCATCAGAACTTGCAGAACTTATAAAGGCATGCGGAGATTTCTGTGTTGGTGGAGCCTGCTACCCAGAAGTACATCCCGATTCGGCAGACAGAAATGATGACATAGAAGGTCTTAAAAGAAAAGTAGAAGCCGGATGTGAGTATCTTACAACACAGATGTTTTTTGACAATAATATATTCTTTAACTTTATGTACAGAATAAGAGAAGCAGGCATAACAGTTCCTGTAATTCCGGGAATTATGCCTATAACTAAGAGAGCACAGGTTAAAAATGCAGTGAAGCTTTCAGGCTGTAATGTACCTGAGCGTTTCAAGAATATAGTGGACAGATTTGGTGATACTGAAAGTGCAATGAGTCAGGCAGGTGTTGCATACGCAACAGACCAGATTATAGACCTTATAGCGAATGGAGTTAATCATATACATATATATTCTATGAATAAGCCGGAGATAGCAAAGGCTATACAGGATAATCTTTCGGAGATTATTAAGAGATAGAAGTAATAAATCAGCTTGTGAATGGAGAGAATTATGAAAAAATGTATGGACTCAGATAATCTTCATAGAAGATTAAAAAAGATAATCGGACAGGTTCAGGCGATAGACAGGATGATAGATGAGGATGTTCCCTGTGAAGACATATTATCACAGTTAAATGCAGCCAAGTCAGCACTTAATAAGTGTGGACAGGTAGTTCTTGAGTGACATATCAATCACTGTATAAAGGATGCGCTTGAAAGTGGTGACGAAGAAGAAATAAAGAACTTTACAAAGGCGATAGAAAGATTTGCTAATATGCAGTAATTATATAATGTCAGGGTCAGAAGGTCACAAGATAATTCGTATCGGAATGAAAGAATTGTGAACTTATGAGCCTGACATTATTAAAATGTGATAATACATTACCCTGCTATCATTGAGGAAGATGATGGCAGGGTGCTTTTTTTATATAAATGTATTTTAGTTAAAAATAAGTTATTTCGTCAATATTCTAAATATATTTAATAAAATATAAAAATATATCATCGCGGCAAGGATAGAATTATACAATATTTTAAATTTCCTGAATTATAGTTATCAATATATTAAAGAGAAGAATTGGTTATATTGAAAATAATTATCAATATAATTTGGGGCTTTATGTTGACAGCATATACCCCCATAGGTATATTGTATAGCTATACCTCCATGGGTATAAAACGACATTTTAACAATGGATAAGGAAAAGAGGTTGTATAATGAAAAAGTTAGAAGAATTATTAGAATGGGGAGGAGTTAAAAAGGATATAACATTTCTTATAATATCAGGTATAGCACTCCTGTTAAGTATATTTAAGGTTATACCAGACCTTCCTTTTGATGCAACTGTGGGAATAGCCATGGGAGGTGTTGGAAGTGATATTGCTGTGGACGCGGCAGATATAGCACTTGTTGATGATGAGGTGAAGGAACTTCCACATTTGTTTGCATTATCAAAGAGGATGATGACAAAGATAAAGTTCAACCTTACATTTTCAATGCTGCTTAACTTTGTAGCCATTGTGCTTGCGATGACAGGCATACTTAATCCGGTTATAGGCGCACTTGTACATAATACAGGGTCAGTATTTGTAATAATTAATTCGGCATTTCTTATGAAGGATAAAAGTGTATAATATTGACTTATTAATTCTTTAACTATATTATACGATTATAATTATATGTAAGCAGATTTAAAATATTGCACAGCCCGATTAATTTACAAGGGGAAGATTTATTTTATGTTATTCTTTAAATGTGTTTATTGAGTTATGAGAATAAGGAGGGGTTATATATGGCAGGAATAATGACACTTCTTTTATATGCCACATTTTTAGCAAAGATTTATAAAGACTCTTATACGTCTGCTTTTAATAATATGGTTATTCTGGTGCTCTTTGGAAGTACACTTTCAAGCATTATAAGTTATCCGTTAAAGACACAGGGGCAGACGTGGAGGTTTGAGTAGGGGTATAATTAGAAAATAATAAAAAAACGCCTGATATAGATGATGTATCAGGCGCAACGGTTACGTCAAATGTAATAAAAAATGCTGTTGCAAAATATCTTGAGCAGACTTCTAATTAAATGAATTCTTATAATTAGTTCCCCACTGTTGCATAGCATCAAGAATAGGGCTCATAGACTGACCTAATTCGCTGAGTGCATATTCAACGCGTGGTGGCACTTCCGGATATACAGTACGTGTTATAAGCCCGTCTTCTTCCATAGAGCGGAGACTGTCAGTGAGCACTTTCTGGCTTATTCCGTCAAGGTCTTTTTTTAGTTCGTTAAATCTCCAAGGGCGCATACGCAGATTTCTTATAATAAGCAGCTTCCACTTGCTGCCGATAAGCTGCACGGTTGTTGCTACAGGACATTCAGGTAATTCTTCCTTTGTCAGCATAATATAACCTCCTAAATTAAGTCTTTTTACCTATTTCAAGGATATTTTATTCCTCTTTATATTTCAATTAAGTTAATATAATAACTTATAAATGAGCAAATTTAAAATGAGATGCATTAGAAAAATATATTTTGCATAATCTATTAAAATGTATCTGAGTGATAAAAAAATTTATTATTGAAGAAGATACATTTAAACAAATCATAAAAGATAAATATTTATAGCACACATAGAATTATGTGATATTTTAAATTTGTTAATTTATAGATAATGCTTTATGTATTATATAGATAATAATTTCTATATTGGTTAGATTAATATAATAATACTAATTCAGTTTCGTCAATATAATAATTATATTTCTTATATGAAAAATGTCAATAAATAAGTAAAAGGTATTAGTATTTATCCTGTTATATTATATTTAAAATCAAAATGATAAAATAAATTGCGCACAACCTATTGATAAAATTCTTGACGGCTGGACAGTGGAAGATATAGAGAGTAAGCTTGGCGATATAAAGTGCGGAAGAAGACCTACCTCATGTTCCGGACAGCTTGCGATTGCGGTAAGAAAGGCTTACGATGGACAGCTTGAACCGGTTGGAAAATAGATATTTCTATGATTAAGGTCGGTATGAAAATGTGCATAGAAACGAGGAACGGTATGAAAAATAATAAATCTGACAAAAGTTCTACAGTAAAACAGAGCAATAACAAAAAGGTAATTGATAAAAATAATAATGATAAATATGAGGCGATAAAGCTCGATAACCAGTTATGCTTTCCTTTATATGCCTGTGCCAAGGAGATAGTGAGAAGATATAAGCCATATCTTGATGATATCGACCTTACATATACGCAGTATATTACTATGATGGTGCTGTGGGAGGACGGTCAGATTAATGTTAAAGAGCTGGGCGCAAGGCTTTATCTTGACTCAGGCACATTGACACCTGTTTTAAAAAGGCTTGAGCAGAAAAATCTGATTATAAGGCAGCGTGATGTAAAGGATGAGAGAAGTCTTATAGTAAGTCTTACAGATGAAGGAAGACAGCTTCGGGAAAAAGCTGTCGAAGTGCCATATAAAATGGCAGGCTGCGTTGCACTTGATGAAAAAGATGCAAAAGAATTATATAGGATACTTCATAAAATGCTTAATATGTTTGATGAATAATAATATCCAGTAATGAGATATAAATATTAAAATCTATTGTTTGGTAGATTTTAATGTAGTCTTATTGCTGGATATTATTTTATTTTAATTAAGTATTGACACCATATAATGACAAGAGTATAATGCAAAATGACAAGAGAAGTTGTCATAATAGCAATGAAACTTGTCAAGATGATAATAAAAGTTGTCATATGGAGGTGTAGTATGATACTGCGAAATCGTTTGAAAGAACGCAGGGCTGCGCTAGGTGTCAATCAGCAGGAGATGGGAAGACTGTGCGGAGTGTCAAGGCAGACAATCAGTCTTATAGAAAGGGGAGATTATTCGCCGTCAGTCACTCTTGCATTAACGATTGCAAAAGTATGTGGAGTCACCGTGGAAGAAGTATTTTATTTACAGGAGGAACAAAATGATGGGAAATGAAGAAATTAAGAAAGCAAACAGAAAGGCATTGCCTAAGTTTATAGTGTTATGTATCGCTGCTGCTCTGGTTGGAGGTGTAATGGGATATTTTGCTGCTGCAAATGGAATTGATGGATTGTCAGGAAGTATTAAGGCGGCAGGACTTAAGTTTGGAATGTTTGTTGCACCATGGATTATGGTTGCTATAGCGGTTATAATGCCGGTTGTATTAGTTCCTTATTACAAAAAGGCAAAGAAACAGTTGTTAATGTGGGATGGTGAAGATGAAGATGTATCAGACATCATTGAAGAGAAGCTTTCTATAGTTCAGTGGGTTTCAAGCGGTGCGCTTATAATTTCATATTTTCTTCTGGCAGCATCTTATTCATGTGGCACATCATTATTTGAAAAAGTTAACAGTACAGTAGGTTTTGGAGCTGCTATTATAGCATTTTTGTGTATTATGGCAGAAAGTGTTATCATACAGCAGAAGTGTGTTGATAGTATAAAGATAATGAACCCAGAAAAAACAGCATCGGTATATGATATGAAGTTTCAGAAGAAGTGGATGGAAACATGTGATGAGGCTGAAAAGATTGTTGTTGGTAAATGTGCATACAAGGCATTTAATATGACAAATAGTATGTGCTGTGTACTTGAAATTATTCTTGCAATCAGCGCACTTATGTTTAATACAGGCTTTCTTCCATCACTTGTAGTAAGCCTGATATGGATAGTTAATATATCAATTTATTGTAAAGAGTGTATTAAATATTCAAGAGCTGGTAACAAGATTATGTAAATGAAATGCAGATGCAACTGCTGAATTATTGATTACTTGTAAAATTAATATTTAAATGACACAGGCTTGTGAAGGAATACTTCATGAGCCTGTGTTTGTTATTGTGGGGAATATCCAATAGTCACCTTTATGTAACTAACCCACAAAAAAGTGCGTAGTTGTTTAATTTTCAATAATTGATATTATGAAAATGTAATCGGCGACAGCCAGACAATATATTATACAGGAGGTAACAGCTATGGCATTAGCAAATTTATTTGGATGGATGAAGGCAGAGGATAAGCCAGCGACAGCAGCATGTGGAACAGCATGTGGGGCAGGAGAAAAGCCAGAAGAGAAACCAGCAGCATGTGGAACAGCATGCGGAGCAGGAGAAAAGCCAGAAGAGAAACCAGCAGCATGTGGAACAGCGTGTGGAGCAGGAGAAAAGCCAGAAGAGAAACCAGCAGCATGTGGAACAGCGTGCGGAGCAGGAGAAAAGCCAGAAGAGAAACCAGCAGCATGTGGAACAGCGTGCGGAGCAGGAGAAAAGTAAGAAGAGTGCTTAGATATTCATAACAAATATTAATAGTAAAACCAGATTATCTGCCTATGCATACAGATAATCTGGTTAAAGAATAATATGTATATTTATTTACAGAGATGTATTGATAACGATAAATGTGCATTTGAACCAGTTTTTTATTATCAGTAAATATTGATTAAAAGTTAATTGAGCAGAGTTTTAGATAATACAACTTTAAACAGAGAGGATGGGTGCGGATATGAGCAAGAATACACAGAGAAAATCATATTTTTCATTTCAATGGCATATTACAGATGAATGTGACCAGCGATGCAAGCATTGTTATATATTTTCAGGAGATGGCTGTAAGGCATTAAAAAGTATGACATGGGAGCAGATGCAGAAAGTTGTCGATAATTGTGAGGACTTTTGCAGGGTGTATAACAGAATACCATATTTTTATATAACAGGTGGCGACCCTATTCTGCATCCTGATTTCTGGAAACTTATGGTGCTTCTGAAAAGTAAAGACATACCATTTACACTTATGGGTAATCCTTTCCACCTTAATGATGAAGTCTGTCAGATGTTAAAGACGTGTGGCTGTGAAAAATATCAGATGTCTTTAGATGGAATGAAAGAAACTCACGACTGGTTCAGAAAGCCAGGAAGCTTTGATACTACACTGGAAAAAGTAGGATGTCTTAACCGTGCAGGTATTAAGAGTGTAATTATGAGTACAGTATCAAAGACCAATATGAATGAGATACCAGATATTATGGATACAGTTGTTAAAGCGAAAGTAAAAGTATTTGCATTTTCAAGATATGTTCCTACAGGTGGGGAGGTCGACACAAGTATGACACCACAGGAATATAAAAAGCTGCTTCAGATATGTGATGAAAAGATAAAGAAATATGAAGCGGAAGGGTGCGAAACTTATTTTAATAAAAAAGACCATTTATGGACCTTATATGAATACGAAAATGGAGAATTCAGTATTCCAGAATATGCTAAGTCAGGAGTGATATATGGCGGCTGTAATTGTGGTAACTGCCATATAACGATAGCTTCCAGTGGTGATATTATGGCATGCAGGAGAGTTACTGACAGTAAGGTTGCCAATGTATATGAGGACAGGCTTGCTGATGTCTGGGTAGGGCAGATAGAAAATTATAGAGATTATGATAAATTTACGAAGTGCAGTAAATGTGAACTTAAGGCGTGGTGCCGTGGATGTCCTGCGGTAGCCAATGGCACGAATGGCAGCTTCTATGGTGCTGACCCACAGTGCTGGAAGACAAGAAACGATATTACGGGTGAAGAATTATAATAATATTATTATAATGAAAATATGCGCCTAACGCAGGTGGAGGTCAGAGAAGTATGATGGTTGCGGTACATAACAAAGAACTTACAGCTCATATAGGTAAGATGAATATGGCACATTTTGACAGGATAACTTTCTTTTCAAGACAGCCGATGCGTTCTGTATTATGGAAAATATGGTGCTACAGGCGACAGAGCTTGGAATAGCATCGTGTATAGTATCAAGAGGTTATGAAACATTTGCATCAGAAGAAGGTAAGAGGTTAATGAAGGAATGGAATGTGCCTGATAATTATGCATGTCAGGGGTTCGTTATTCTTGGATTGATAGATGGCGAACAGCCACACAGTAAGCCACGAAGGGCAGGACGAACCGTAATTATTGAAGAGTAAAAATGTTTTATCCGAAAAAATAAATAGAATACCATAGATTAGCAGATGAAATAATAAATGAAAATTTATAAATAACTATAAATGAGCAAATACAGAAAAATCCTTTGCTTTTATTTGTACCTCAGATACATTTTAATAGATTATAAAATCTGTTTTTCTGGCGCGGATATAATTGTGCAATATTATAAATTTGCTCATTTATAGTAATAACTTAAAAATATAAATGTTAAATGGAGGAAAATTATGGACTTAGCAACATGTTTAAGAAAAATGCAGCTTGTTGGGGTGCTTGCATTCGCAACGGTTGATGAAACTGGCGCACCACAGATAAGAAATATAAGTGCTATTCATTATGAGCCTGATGCACTATATTTTTTTACGGCAAGAGGTAAGAACTTCTGTAAAGAGTTGTTAAGAGATGGAAGGGTTCAGACACTTGCTTATACGAAATATAAGGAAATGATACGTTTGTCGGGAAAGGCATACCCAGTGGCGGAGGATGAACAGAAAAAGTGGATGGATAAAATATTTGAAGAACAGCCATATCTTGCCAATGTATATCCGGGTGATACAAGAAATATAGGAATAGTGTTTTGTATTGATAAGGCAGAGCTTGAGTACTTTAATCTTGGTGTTAATCCTATATTCAGGGACACATACAAGCTTGGAAGTGCTACAATACATAAAAAAGGATATCATATAACAGATAAATGTATAGGTTGTGGAGCGTGCCAGAAGGTATGTCCGCAGAAATGTATATATGAGGGAACACCTTATATAATAAATAAACATAATTGTCTTCATTGTGGGGCGTGTTATGAGAACTGTCCTGTCAAGGCAGTGAATAATATACAGTAATAAATATTTTAAATAAAATATTTGGTGGGTAAATGATTATAAAAGGTAGATAAAATATAGTAACATTATACAACAATATGATGAGAAAATATTAAAATAACTATAAGTGAGTAAATTTTTAAAAATACATTTTGCCAATAAATCATTATAATGTTAAATAAGGGGGATAGTGTGAAAAATCAATTTTTCACACGCGAGATTTGTGTCTGCGCGCACTTGATACAAACTTGTTATGCGCAAAAAACATGCACAGAAATGAGGATAGATATGACACACGAAGAAAAAAGAATAGAACTTATAAAAGACCTGCTTGCAGAGTCGCCTCAATACAGGGCATTAAGCATACCAGAGGATGAGGAGGAACAGAAAAGGCTGTTAAGAGGACTTATGAATGTGCGTGAGCCGGAACCTATAAGTGATGAATTCCGCAGGCTACAGGACGATTACTTAAGTGAAGAAGTTAGTATGCGTGGTATAACTGACAGTACTGCATTAGAGGCTTCGCCGCTTGATGACAGACTTGTATTGTGGCATGGTGATATAACAACATTAAAGATAGATGCAATCGTAAATGCAGCTAACAGTGCATTAAGAGGCTGCTTTATACCAAATCATTCCTGCATAGATAACATAATACATAGCGTAAGCGGAATACAGCTTCGTCTTAAGTGTGATGAACTTATGAATGAGCAGGGATATGAAGAACCGACAGGGAGCGCCAAGATAACACCGGCATATAATCTTCCATGTAGTTATGTGCTTCATACAGTAGGCCCTATTGTATCAGGAAGACTTACGAAAATGCATTGTAATGAGCTTTCAGACTGTTACAGGTCATGTCTTAAACTGGCTGCGGATAGTGGACTTAAAAGTATAGCATTTTGCTGCATATCCACTGGAGTGTTTCATTTTCCACAGAATAAAGCTGCTGAAATAGCCGTGCAGACAGTACAGGATTATCTAAAAGAGGATGACAGAATAGAGAGGGTGGTATTTAATGTTTTTAAAGAAGAAGATTACAGCATTTACAGGAGGCTGCTTGGATACCGATAATAAGACAGTTAATGTAAAAGTAGCAGAAGTTAATTCAGATGATACAAGATTTAAGATATGTAATGAAAAATATGAGAATAGTAAAGTGAAAAAATTAGAAGAGTTATTGAATAAATCGGACACGATAGTTATAGGCGCAGGAGCAGGTCTGTCAACTTCGGCAGGGTTTACATATTCAGGAAAGCGTTTTGAAGATAATTTCTCTGATTTCATTGAAAAGTATGGTTTTAAAGATATGTATTCAGGCGGCTTCTATCCATTTGAAAGTCTTGAGGAGCACTGGGCTTACTGGTCGAGATACATATATATTAACCGATATATGGATGTGGACAATGGAACACATAAAAGACTTTTTGAACTTGTTAAGAATAAAGATTATTTTGTGCTTACAACCAATGTTGACCACCAGTTCCAGAAGGCCGGCTTTGATAAACACAGACTATTCTATACACAGGGGGATTATGGCTTGTTCCAGTGCAGTGAGCCTTGTAGCGATGTCACATATGATAATGAAGATATTGTGCGTGATATGGTAGAGCAGCAGAAAGATATGAGAATTCCATCAAAGCTTATACCATATTGTCCGGTATGTGGAAAGCCGATGTCTATGAACTTAAGGGCAGATGATACATTTGTGCAGGATGAGGGATGGTATAAGGCAGGAGAAAGATATTCAGACTTTATGAGAAGGCATAAAAAAGACAGGGTATTATTCTTAGAACTTGGAGTAGGAATGAACACACCCGGCATAGTAAAATATAACTTCTGGAATGAAACATATAAAAATCCAGATGCTTCGTATGTATGCATTAATTATGGAGAAGCATTTGCACCAAAGGAGATTAGTGATAGAGCATTATGTATAGATGGAGATATATGCGAAGTACTATCCGCTATACATTCTGCATAAAATAAAAACTATACAGATATCAGATATCTAACTGTTACTTATAGGCGATAGCTGCCTCTGCTTTTTCTAAATCTTCTTTTGAGTATCTGGTTAGTATCTGTTCTTTGGTTATGCCGAATTCAAGCATTGAGATAATGGACTGCTGTTTTTCCTGCTCAATGCCTTCGGTTTTGCCACGCTCCATCCATTCAGCCTCTAATTCTTTAAATGCATTACACATAATATTCCCTCCTGTCAAATGTTCGTTCTGACTACTATATAGATTTAGTAACTTAGGATTATCAGTGATAACACTGATTAGTTCAATAACTTCATAGTCAATAGTATCCGACTGGTACTTTTCATATATGGATGATAAATCCTTTTTATAAATGTATCTGATAATATCAAAAAGGTTCTTAACATCTTTATTATAAAAGGGGAGTCTGTCGGAATCAAGTATCTGGACGAGATTTAACTTATAATCAGAGAAAAATGGACGGATATGTTCAGGCATATGAACCATCATATCAGACAGGCACATCGGACCATCCCACGGCGTTTCACCATAATAAAGAACAATGGTAATGACAGGATGAAACTTATCATCTTTATTAATTCCGGACAGAAAACCTTCAGGGGAATTAAAATGTTCCTTATTAATCTTGTGTTCATTTTTAATGTTATTGTATTCTTTAATGTAACTAAGAGCATCGTAGGTCATAGTATAGTATGTTTATTCTTAAGTTGTACACTCATATATCGCCTTTCGTAAATTAATTATAGAATAGTATATTAGGAATATAAATTGCAATCTGTATAAATAATATATCCATAATATAAAACATTTTTTGATAGTGTCAATAAAAATTTATAAAATATTTAAAAAGAATATACATTTATATGCAGATAATAGATAAATATGATATAATTAGCAAAAAAGAAAAGTAAGCGGCTGCGAAGCGGACATTTATTTTTCCTGCGCCATTGACGAACGAACAGTCATACGGAGCAGTCATTTACATTTCAGACAACCTGAGTATATTTTATAAGAGAAACGGAGATAATACAATTATGAATAAACATGTAAAAAAAGCAATGGAACTTAGAAATGAGCAGCCTATGGTGCATAATTGTGCCCAGACAATTATGTGTGCATATGCAGACGAGCTGGGGCTGTCAGAAGATATGGCGGGTGCAATAGGAAGTAACTTCGGCGGTGGTATGAAAAATGGAAGTGTATGCGGAGCTATTACAAGTGCATTGATGGTACTTGGAGCTAAAGGTATAGATGACCCTGCTAAGATTAATCAATTCCGTAAGACAATAGCTAATAATCATGAGGGAAATATTAATTGTGTAGACCTTCTACGTGCCAATGCAGCTAAGGGCGGAGATAAGAAAACACATTGTGACTGCATGATTAAAGAAGCAATAGAACTCATAGACTCTATGGAAAATAAGTAAAACTATAATGCTTTTCGGGCATAATGTGATTGACAGAATAGGTATTAGACATAGCAACTGAATAATATTATATTAAAGATGTCCATAAAGGGCATCTTTTTTAATAGCGTGAAAATTTAATAGTTTGAAAAAATAGAAAGCAGAAAGGATGGATAACAAATATGGAGTATACAAAGCTTGGTAACACCGATATTGAGGTATCAAAGGTATGCGTTGGATGTATGAGCTTTGGTAAGGCAGGCACTATGCATGACTGGACACTTGATGAAAGTGATACAGAGGATATGGTAAAACATGCACTTGGACTTGGAATTGATTTTTTTGATACTGCTAATGGTTATTCGGCGGGTGCAATATAATGAAAAAAATAGTACAGACAGCAGGAAGAACAGCACTTAATGAATTTGCTCCAGAATTCGCACATTTTAATGATGATGTGCTTTTCGGAGAAAACTGGAATAATCAGGATATCGATGTAAAGATAAGAAGTATCATAACAGTAGTAGCACTTATGTCTATGGGTATTACAGATTCTTCACTCAAGTTTCATCTTCAGAATGCTAAGGCACACGGCGTAACACAGAAGGAAATAGCAGCAGTTATAACGCACACAGCTTTCTATGCAGGCTGGCCAAAGGCGTGGGCAGTATTTAATCTTGCAAAGGAAGTATTGGAAGTGGCAGAGGGTGACCTTCCATATGATGATGAAGAAATGAGAGCACATGCAAAGCAGATGGTATTTCCTATCGGAGCACCTAACGATGGTTTTGCACAGTACTTTAGCGGAAAGAGTTTTCTTGCACCAGTTTCTACAAGTCAGGTAGGTATATTCAATGTAACATTTGAACCAGCATGTAGAAATAACTGGCATATTCACCACGCAAAGAGCGGTGGAGGACAAATTCTCGTATGTGTAGCCGGACGTGGTTACTATCAGGAGGAAGGAAAGGAAGCTATAGAATTAAAGCCGGGCGACTGCATTAATATTCCAGCAGAAGTTAAGCACTGGCATGGTGCAGCACCAGATAGCTGGTTTTCACATCTGGCTGTTGAGGTACCGGGTGAGGAAACATCGAACGAATGGTGTGAGCCTGTTACAGATGAAGAGTATAACAAGTTAAAGTAATAAAACAGCGTATGAAATAAGCGGTATTTCATGACTTTTATGGTCTTAGAAATACCGCTTTTATATTATACATTTTAATGTAATATTAAATGTCTGGGTCAAAAAGTAAAAATCTGTATCTTAATAAACACAGCAGGCAGATATTACATTTACCTGAATGTAGAACTATTAAGCCTTACGCTCCGATAACTCCCGCAAAGCCACATATAAGCACGATTATACCCAGTACAATTCTGTACCATCCAAATACCTTGAAGTCGTGCTTTTTGATGTATCCCATAAGGAACTTGATAACTACTAAAGATACAACAAATGCTACAACCATACCAACGATAAGAATAGTACATTCCATAGATGTCATAGAGTTATGCATAAGGAACTTTACGCCTTTAAGAAGGCTTGCGCCAAACATAACAGGAACAGCAAGGAAGAAAGTGTATTCAGCAGCTACTGTTCTTGAAACACCCAGGATAAGAGCACCAACTATAGTTGCACCAGAACGTGAAGTTCCTGGGAATATAGCAGCTATAAGCTGGAAAAGTCCGATATAGAAAGCAAGCTTATAAGTAATTCCTGTAAGGTTACGTACTTTAGGCCTCTTTCCGTGGTGCATAGTTTCAACGATGATAAATGCAACACCGAAGATTATAAGCATAATAGCAACAGTTGTGTAGTTGTAGAATAAGGCTTCAAGCTGTTCATCAAAAAGTATACCAACTATAGCGGCTGGAACACATGATACAAGAATGTGAAACCATAACTTGAATATATCCCACTTTACATAAGCACCGGCACCACTTTCAGCAAGTGGTTCTTTGTTGTTTTTCTTTCCAAAAGGCCATAATTGATGCCAGAAAAGAATAACTACAGCAAGGATAGCACCAAGCTGGATAACTACTTCAAACATACTGTAAAATGCTTCAGATACTTTAAGTGGCATAATTTCATTAAGCAGAATCATATGTCCTGTACTGCTTATAGGGAGCCACTCTGTAATACCTTCTACGATACCGAAAAGCACCGCTTTTAAAATCTCTAACATTATTCCTCCATTCAGATGCGGATTATTCTATTCTTATGTATATTCCGCTATAGTCACATTTTATTATAGAAAAAACATTCATGCCTGAAAAATATAACATTAAAATACTAAAAAGCAAAAATATATTTCTACATGACTACACGTTATTTTCGCATTGAAATGCGGGTGTGTCAACAACAGAATTACAGAATTTTCTTATTATTTATGTAATGTTGATAATTTTACTAGTCCTTTAGATGATATTTACGTTAATCATAGAGATTATTAATGAGAACTTAAATATAAAATTCATAGACTTATCATAAAATTATGCTATACTTACAAAATAATAAGGCTATGTAATCTTTTAAGACATTTAACCCTGACAATATTAAATATGTATAACAGATGAGGAGAAACTATGGAAGTATACTTAAAACCAATAATATCAGCATGCTATATATTCCCAATACTTGCAATTATATTTACGATACCATATATATTATATGAATACCATAAATATGGTTCGCTTCTTGTTCTAAGAACAGGGATAGTGTATACATTTATATTCTATATGCTTACATCTTTTTTTATGACAGTTCTGCCTCTTCCACCAAGGGAGTCGGTAACACCTAATACTGCAAGTATGCTGCTTGTGCCATTTGATGCTGTAAGAAGAACTATTGCTACATCAGGAATAGTTTTTTCAGAGCCATCAACATATATTAATTTGTTGAAAAATTCAGAGTTCTGGCAGATAGTATTTAATATATTGCTGCTTGTGCCATTCGGAGTTTATTTAAGATATTATTTCAAAAGACCATGGTGGCAGGTGCTCATATTTTCGTTCCTTTACAGCCTGTTCTTTGAGCTTACACAGTTATCAGGTTTATATGGAATATACAAATATCCGTATAGATTTTTTGATGTGGACGACCTTATATGTAACACATCAGGAGGAGTCCTTGGATATATCATAACACCGTTATTTGTGTTTATGATGCCAGACAGGGACAAGCTGGATGAGATAGCTTATAAGAAGGGCCGTGTAGTATCAGAATTCAGACGTGGAATAGCGTGGTGTATAGATATGTTCATAGTCATAATACCGGCTGTTGTGTATATTCTGTTTAATAACAAGAAGATATCAGTATTTATATATGACATCAGGTATACTGCTGCATTAAGTGCTTATATAGCATTTATATTTATATTGGTGACAGCTATAAGTAATGGTCGTACATTAGGTAAAGCACTTGTCAATATCCAGATTGTAAGTTCAGCGAATAAAGGTAAAGCTGGTATATTAAGGCTGGCTGCAAGATATATAATACTGTATGTTGTGGGGATGCCTTCAGTTGCATATGCATATTATATATACCGTTATATACAGACTGCGGGGTTATATAAAGGTGAATGGAAATATTATGCTTTTGTAGTCTGCATGGCAATATGTGTGATAATAGCAGTTTATATGGCAATCGACCTTTTGCTGTGTCTTCTTAGTGCTACAAGAAATATGTTGTATGACAGAATAACTAAACTGACACATATAAGTCTTGCAGGACGTGATTATATAGCAGGTGATGATGCTCCAGATGTTAATATGGTAGATAAAAATGCAGCTATAAGAGCTAAAAATACGGAAGATGAAATAGACAACAGCGTACTGAATAAAGCAGATGATAACAATATGGATAAGAAAAACAACAATAAAACTGTTAACGAACAAAACAAAGCTGATATTGGAAGAAAAACGGAATCTATAAATAAAAATAATATAAAAGATACAAAAGCTTCTGATACTGTAAAATGGAGGAATACAGCTTCTGATAGTACAGAAGAATATATAGATGAATATAAGATTAATCTGGATAATATTGAGTTAGATAATATTGATACGGATTATGTTGATGTTGATAAGGTTAATGAACTGCTGGCAGAAGAATCAGATGTGTGATTATAAGAGAAAATAAACAAAAAAATATATGTAAAATGCTAATAAATGTGTAATTATTGATATTTATTATCATTAAGTTATATGTTAACATATGTATTAAAGATGTGAGTAAATATAGAAATGAAAATGACATAAGAAAGCATCCGTACCAAATACGGGGGTTATACATATGACTATTAAAGATATGAAAACAGGTCAGACTGCCACAATTCTTAAAGTAGGTGGTGAGTCTGCACTAAGACAGCATTTTCTTGATATGGGACTTATACAGGGGGCAGAAGTAACGGTTATAAAGTATGCACCTATGGGAGATCCTGTCGAGTTAAGAATTCATGGATATGAACTAACGATAAGACTTGCAGATGCAGCACAAATAGAAGTAAGTAACATACATAGTGATTATTATAAGTCTGTTAATAATGCTGTGATTAATGATGCATCAGGAACGGCAGATGTTAATGATGATATATTAACTTCTGAAAAAAACGCAGATAAAAACAGATTATCATCAATAAGAGAAAGACATACAAAGGATAAAAGAAAAAAAACAGATAAGACAGGTGACAGGCATATAAAAACTGAGCATCCCGGTTTGGGCGAGGGAGGACGTTTCCATGATAAGGAAAACGAGCATCCACTTCCTGATAATGTGACACTTACATTTGCACTTGTAGGAAATCAGAATTGCGGTAAAACAACTCTTTTCAATGTGTTGACGGGTTCTAACCAGCATATTGGTAATTTCCCTGGTGTAACAGTTGATAGAAAGGATGGTGTTATAAAGGGTCATCCTGAGACACTTATAACTGATTTGCCGGGTATATATTCAATGTCACCATATAGTAGTGAAGAGATTGTAACAAGACGGTTCCTTCTTGATGATAAGCCTAAGGGAATTATTAATATACTTGATGCAACTAATATAGAGCGTAATCTTTATCTTACCATGCAGCTTATGGAGCTTAATATTCCTATGGTAGTGGCACTTAATATGATGGATGAGATAAGAGTTAATGGTGGCTCAATAAGAATTAATGAACTTGAACGCCAGTTAGGTGTTCCTGTTATACCTATATCAGCGGCTAAGGGAGAAGGCATAGGTGAACTTGTAGAGCATGCAATTCATGTGGCAAAATATCAGGAAAAGCCAGAAATAATGGATTTCTGTCCGGAAGACAGTGCTATACACAGATGTATACATGGAATTATGGCTCTTATAAGTGACCATGCCGACAAGGCTGGATATCCAGAACGTTTTGCAGCATCCAAGGTTGTCGAGGGTGATGCAATAGTGCTAAAGAATCTTGAACTTGAACAGAACGAGAAAGAGATGATAGAGCATATCATACTCCAGATGGAGGAAGAGTATGGTATGGACAGAGCATCAGCCATAGCTGATATGAGATTTGGCTATATAGAAAAAGTATGTAAAGATACGGTGGTCAAGCCAAGAGAGAGTAAAGAAAGAATAAGAAGCCGCAGGATAGATAAGGTATTAACAGGCAAATATACTGGTATACCTGCATTTATAGCGATTATGGCACTTGTGTTTTATCTTACCTTTAATGTTATAGGTTCATGGTTATCGGATATACTTGATATAGGAATAAATGCGCTGACAGGCATAATAGATAATGCACTTACAGCCATGAATGTCAATTCAGTGTTACATGCACTCATTATTGATGGTATATTTAATGGTGTGGGAAGCGTACTTAGTTTCCTTCCTGTAATTGTTACACTGTTTTTCTTCTTATCAATACTTGAAGACAGTGGTTATATGGCAAGAGTAGCATTTATTATGGATAAGCTGTTACGTAAGCTTGGATTATCTGGAAGAAGTATAGTACCTATGCTTATAGGATTCGGATGCAGTGTTCCGGGTGTTATGGCCAGCCGTACACTTTCATCAGACAGAGATAGAAAAATGACAATTCTGCTTACACCTTTTATGAGCTGTTCAGCTAAGGTGCCTATATATGCATTTTTCTCAGCTGCATTTTTCCCAAAGCATGCGGCACTGGTTATGATAGGACTGTATTTTACAGGTATAGTTATAGGTATTATTATGGCACTTATATTTAAGAAGACACTGTTTAAGGGAGAGCCGGTACCTTTTGTTATGGAGCTTCCTAACTACAGAATGCCAGGTGCCAAGAATGTTATGCAGTTACTCTGGGAGAAGGCAAAGGACTTTTTACAGAAGGCATTTTCTATTATATTTATTGCAACAATTCTTATATGGTTTTTACAGAATTTCGATATAAGACTCAACGTTGTTACTGATTCAAAGGATAGTATTCTTGCTGCAATAGCAAGCTTGATATCACCTATATTCAGCCCACTTGGATTCGGTGACTGGAGAATAGCAACCGCTGTTTTAACAGGTGTTATGGCTAAGGAAAGTGTTGTATCAACAATATCAATACTTTTCGGAAGCACAGCAGAAATACTGGCAGCAGTAACACCAGCAGGAGTTATGGCATTCCTTGTATTCTGCTTGTTGTATACACCATGTATAGCAGCAATTGCATCTATTAAGAGAGAGCTTGGCAGTAAATATGCAGCAGGGGTAGTAGTTATGCAGTGCTGCATAGCATGGATAGCAGCATTCATTACTCATACAATATTTATGATGGTGTAATGAGCGCAAAAGAATCAATGTTTTTAAATAAAAACATTGTCAGCAAACGTTATTGATGATATTATATCAACAATACGTAAAACATAAATCCCCTGAGGGAGTAGTCGGCATACATGTATCTGTATTATGATTATAGCTGTATTTTAAGTAAGAATATATGGTTATAATATGGATACACACTGATATGCAGTTATATCGACATAATGGTTAATACAATATAATTATTAACCCGGTATTACTTTAAATGATGAGACTCAAGGACAGTAAGGGAGCAATCCCTACTGTCCTTGAGTTTTTTTTACGCGAGTAACGATGAGAATGAAAAAACATATGAACAATTATTCTGCTTGCAGGAATAATTGAGAATATGGTTTTTCATTCGAGGAGCACCGCGATAGCGAAAGAAGCGAAGCATCTTGAGCTTATCGTTGCGAGCGAAGAGTAACGATGAATTAGGGGAATTACAGGAAGAGGAGCACATTATGAGCATTTTTGAATTATTTGTTTTAGCCATTGGTCTTTCGATGGATGCCTTTGCAGTATCAATATGTAAAGGTTTATCACTTGGTAAGATTAAAGTGAAGCATATGTGTATAGCTGGTTTGTGGTTTGGTGGATTTCAGGCACTTATGCCACTTATAGGTTATTATCTTGGCAGTCTTTTTGCGGATATGATAACCAAGTATTCACACTGGATAGCATTTATACTTCTCTTATTTATCGGTGGTAATATGATTAAGGAATCATTTGGTGAAGAGGAAAAAGTCAATGACGATATGGGCGTTAAAAGTATGTTTTTACTTGCTATAGCTACAAGTATTGATGCACTTGCAGTCGGTGTATCACTTGCGTTTCTTAAGGTTAATATAATTCCAGCCGTATCATTTATCGGATGCATTACTTTCGTCTGTTCAGCAGCAGGTGTCAAGATAGGCAGCTTATTTGGTGATAAGTATCAGTCTAAGGCAGAGTTATGTGGTGGTATAATACTTATACTTATAGGTGTTAAAATTCTTCTTGATGGACTTGGAATATTGTAATTGTAAGCAACTATGAATGAGCAGATAAAAATTACAAAAATAAGTTTTTTTATTTAGAAATATTTAAATGAATTACAAAAGATAAGTCTTTGTAATGGAGACAAAGTTGTATTATATTTAATACTATAAATGAGCAAATACAGAAAAATGCACAATAAATGCATTTGGAAAGAGGTTTTAATGAAAGATATTTTAGTAGCGTTAGTATTACTTGTTATTGGTTTCGTACTTCTTATAAAGGGTGCAGACTTTTTCGTTGATGGCAGTTCATCAGTTGCCAAAAGATTAAGAGTTCCATCTATGATTATCGGACTTACAATCGTTGCTATGGGTACTAGCCTTCCAGAGTGTGCTGTAAGTGTTACAGCATCACTCTGCAACAATAATGCACTTGCGGTAAGTAATGTTGTAGGTTCTAATATATTTAATCTTATGGTTGTGTGTGGAGTATGTACTTTATTCGTGCCACTTGCGGTATCAGCAGATACATTAAAGAAAGAATTTCCATTTTCGATATTATGTGCGATACTTCTTGTTATATTTGGAAAAGTTGGTATGCTTCTTGGAAGAGCAGACGGAATAATATTCCTTGTATTATTTGCTGCATACCTTGGCTGGATGATTAAGTCAGCGCTCAGCGCAAGAAATTCAACACTCAGTGTTGAGATTGCAGAAGAGACGGACGAGGAAATAAAGATATTACCTGTATGGCAGTGTATCGTGTATATAATAGGCGGTGCAGTGGCTATAAAGTTCGGTGGTGACTTTGTTGTAAATGGAGCTTCAACAATAGCTTCAAGTCTTGGATTAAGCCAGAATCTTATCGGACTTACAATCGTTGCACTTGGAACAAGTCTTCCCGAGCTTGTAACATCTATCGTTGCAGCTAAGAAGGACGAGGTTGATATGGCACTTGGAAATGTAATCGGTTCTAACATATTTAATATTCTTCTGGTGCTTGGTGTAGCTGGTGCCATAAGTCCTGTTATATTTATATCAGAAAATATTATCGATATAATTATACTTATTATTATGAGTGCAGTTGTATGGGCATTTGCATGGTCTAAGAAGAAGCTTGTAAGATGGCATGGTGTAGTTATGCTTGCATCATATGTGGTTTATCTTGCCTATATCTGTATCCGTTAAGTTAAGCATGAATAACTGGTGCAAAGAAAGTTAAGCAAAAATATTGTAAAATAGTCAGTTTACGTCAGATATACAATATTTTATAATAATAAATGGCAATCCTGCTTTCGTATATTATTATACGTAGGAGAGAGTATGAGCGGATATGGGTGCATGTAAGTTACTTGTTAAGGAAAATGAGGGAATTCTTGTGTGTGGAAATAACACGAGAGTAGTAAGAATAAGAGTCAGGGATATTAATTATATAAGTTGTGACAACAGGATTATTACAATTCATACCGATAGTTTTCAGGATAGTTTTTATGGGAAAATTGGCGAAGTATATGATGTGTTGAAACAATGCGGTTTTGAGTACATTAATGAATCAGAAATAGTTAATATTATGAAGATAAGAAGAATGCACACTAATTATATTGTGCTATGCGAAGAAACTGAACTTATATGCAGCAAGAATTATAAGCATAGAGTAAGGGAACTTATATGGAATTAAGTTAGTGACGGACTGTTGCAGGTTTATATAGACATCGGTTACAGTCATATACAGCAACGTGAATATCAGAGCTGGTACAAGCCCTGTCATATGTGTTTGGCATATGGCGGGGCTTTCTCCTATATAGCGGTGGTATGTGAAGTAAGCTTACATATTATAATTTTGTTAATAAGCTTATTCATATATAGCTGATATCTGGTGAAGTATCAGTTATGAGCTATAGTAAACATTTATAATCATGAAATTTTTAATAAAATTTACAATAATAGTAAATTTTGACATATGTATAAGAAAAGTGTTAGAATATTTTAATATCAAATGTGAAATAAATAATAAAGAAGTATTATTAACTATATTTATGATATAGTTAATCTGCTTGGAAAGAAGAGGAATATAATGCAGACATATACTGTATCGCAGTGGTTGTTATTCTTTTTTATATATTGTTTTATGGGCTGGGTATGGGAGAGCTGTTATGTATCTGCCAAGTCAGGAAAGTGGGTCAACAGAGGCTTCCTGCATGGGCCTGCACTTCCTATATATGGTTCAGGTGCTATAGTAATACTTGTAAGTACAATAGGTGTAAGGGACTCAATTCCACTTATATTCCTGTTGGGAATGTTATCATCAACGATACTTGAGTTTGTTACAGGATATTGCATGGAGCGTATGTTTGGAGTAAGATACTGGGATTATAGTAAGAAACCTTTCAATCTTATGGGACATATATGTCTTTTTTCTTCAGTAGGATGGGGTATATTCTCAGTACTTCTTGTAAGAATTGTACACAGGCCTATAGAGGGTCTGGTGTGTATGATTCCGATAACAATATCAGATATTATTGCGTTTGTGGTAGCTATTGCTATGACAGTAGACTTCACCCAGTCATTCAATGAAGCTATGGATCTTAAAGCAACTATTGAAAGAATTGCGAACAGTAACCAGCAGATTAAAACAATCGCTAAAAGAATTGAGATTGCAAGTGCATTTGCAGAAGATGATTACAATAAGATGAAAGAAAAGCTGGCAGAAGGAAAAGCAACAGTTATGAATAATGTAAGCAAGGCTAAAGGAAGACTTACATTTGAAAAGAATATGAATGAAAGAAAAGGAATTAAGCTTGCTACGTTACAGAAGATGAGTGAAGCTGTTGTTGAAGAACTTAAGAATAAGCTTATGGATGAAGGGGCTGCTAACCAGTTATTAGAAACTCTTGAAAATGAAAAGGTCAACCTTAAGACTGACCACAATAAGAGCTACAAGAGTGTGTTCAGAATGGTTAAGCGTAATCCGGGAGCAGTTTCAAGAAAACATTCTGCCGAATTAGATGAGATTAAAAAGCTTATTAAATAATACACCACTTAAGACATATTTATAATGCAAAATGTGTGTATTATTTAACGCAAATGAAATGAGCTGTATAAGTAACGATTATGGAGTGTAATAGGTATGGAAAGAATTGTATTATACAATGTAAAACATTCTGAAAACATTATAAAAAGTGCATCGAATATGCGTATTAAAAGCATAGTTTTAAGTGAGGATATGACATCTAAGACCTTAAAGGATGTACTTGACAGTGCTAAAGATTATAAGTCAGGTGATGATATTTTTTATAATGAAGCTAAGGCTGGCATAGTTATATTCTGTAATGTGACAGACAAGCATATGGACAAGCTGTTGTTTGAGTTAAGAAATGGCAGCAGCAAGGCAGATTATAAGGCTGTGCAGACAAAGACAAACAGTCAGTGGACTATTACAAGAATACTTGCCCAGATGGAAAGGGAGAGTATGGAATATCGTAGAAGTCTTTCAGCGGTGAGAACATAAAGGTATATATTTGTAAGTATACATAGGATTAGTGTATAGCGCACCATACACCAGTCCATTATAAGTAAAATGTGCGCAGAAATGAGGATTATTATGGATATTATACATGTAACAGCAGAAACATTTGAACAGGAAGTGCTTAAGTCAGACAAGCCTGTACTTGTTGACTTCTGGGCAACATGGTGCGGACCATGTCAGATGTTAGGTCCGGTACTTGAAGAAGTGGCAGCAGAACAGGACAAGGTTAAGATATGCAAGATAGACACAGATAAGGAAATGGCTCTTGCATTAAAGTATAATGTTGCTTCTATTCCGACATTACTTTTATTCAAAAATGGTGAGGTTGCAGATACAAGCATTGGTTTTATAGGTAAAGAACAGATTAAGCAGTTTATTGCACAGTAAGATTATTAAGAGGTGAAAAGCAGTGAGAGAATTATATCTTGAATGTTATTCCGGCATAAGTGGAGATATGTCTGTTGCAGCACTTCTTGATACAGGTGCCAGTGAAGGACATTTAAGGAAAACACTTAAGACAATGCCCTTAAGTGGTTACAGTATAGAGATTACAAGAGTTAAGAAAAGTGGTATAGATGCATGTGATTTTAATGTAATACTTGATAAGGATAATCACGACCACGATATGGAGTATCTGCATGGTCATAGCCATAAGGACAAAGGTGAAACTGTAGATAATAAAACAGATACAGATAATAAGCATATATCAGAAAATGCAGTGACAGATACAGCAGAAAATGAAGGGCATCACCATCATCATAATCACGATGATGAACATAGTCATCACCATAGTCACGAGCACAGAGGTCTTGCAGAAATTAATGATATAATTGATAAGACTGAACTTACAGTCGGTGCGCGTGAACTTGCCAAAGATATATTTCTTATTCTTGCAAAAGCAGAGGCAAAGGCCCATGCAACAGATATAGAAAATGTACATTTCCATGAGGTCGGGGCAGTTGACTCCATAGTGGATATAGTTGCATTTGCAGTATGCTTTGATGAACTTAAAATAGACAGAGTATATGTTCCATTCTTATGCGAAGGTTCCGGAACGATAAGATGTCAGCATGGTGTCATACCGGTGCCGGTTCCAGCAGTAAGTAATATTGTAGCAGAGCATAATATTGTACTGAGCCACACACATATCAAGGGTGAGCTTGTAACACCTACAGGTGCAGCAATAGTGGCAGCAGTAAGAACAGATACAGATATTCCATCTAAGTATATGATTGAAAAGGTGGGATATGGAGCAGGTAAAAGAGATTATGAAGTTCCAAGTATGTTAAGGGCTATGCTTATAGATAGTGAGCAGCATAATGTGAAAGATTTATCAGACACACAGACAAAGGACTGTATATATAAGCTGGAAACAGATATTGACGACTGTACATCAGAGGTTCTTGGGTACACTATGGAGCTTCTCTATGAAGCAGGTGCAAGAGAAGTACACTATATTCCAATATATATGAAGAAGAACAGACCAGCCTACGAGCTTGTTGTAATATGCGGACAGGCTGATATAGATAAGCTTCAGAATATTATATTCAGACAGACTACAACTATAGGAATAAGGCGTACAGCCATGGAAAGAACCATACTTAAAAGACATATGGAAAAGGCAGTAACACCATATGGCGAAGTTGATATAAAGGTATGTGAGCTTCCAGATGGAGGAACGAAACGCTATCCAGAATATGAAAGCGTGAAAAAGTTATGTGAGACTCAGAATGTAAGTTATATGGATGTTATTAATTCCATAAAAAATATTTAATGTATTTACAATAGCTGAAAATATAATTGGGAGATGTACCATAGGCACTATTGACTATGGCGCATCTCCTGCTTTTTATTAATTAGTAAAATAACAAAAATATGGTATTAATTCACACGGTTTCCATCAGTTCCGATGGTCACAACTCTTAAAGGAATGTTCTTTCCGCTTGCTTCAATAGCTTTCTCAACAGCATACTGGAGTCCGCCGCAGCAAGGAACAGTCATTCGTGTTACAGTTATGCTTTTTATGTTATTATTCTTAAAAATGTCTGTAAGTTTTTCAGAATAATCAATCATATCAAGCTTAGGGCAGCCGATAAGTGTTACGTGATTCCTCATAAAATCATGGTGAAATGTGCTGTATGCATATGCTGTACAGTCAGCGGCAATAAGAAGGTCACAGCCATTAAAGTATGGAGCATAAGGCGCAACAAGCTTTATCTGTACAGGCCAGTTATTAATCTGACTTCCACTTGCTGCCTTATTAGCAAGAACTTCGGCTTCATTGTACTCTGGAGCTTCTCTTTCTATAAAGCGGATAGCATTCATAGGACAGGCTGGAAGGCAGTCACCAAAGCCGTCACAGTAATCATCTCTTAAAAGCTTTGCCTTTCCATCAACTATACCGATAGCGCCCTCGTGACAGGCATGTGCGCATAAGCCGCATCCGTTGCATAAGTTTTCGTTTATTTCTATAATTTTTCTAATCATAATGTTATATCTCCTTTTTTTGTCTATGTTTTTAGGTGTTTGTAAAAAATCATAAGCCGCAAAGAACTAATTTCTTTGTGTCTTTATTTTGCGATTGCCTGATTATATTTTAGTTTAATATCCACGTTAGACAGTTGTGAATATTAATTAGTGAAAATAGCATTTTCAACACGTACATAATTATATTATGTGGTAATATAAATGTATGTTGTAAATACAACAAAATATAAAAATATTAATGGATATATTTAAGACATATGAAGATAATATAAATGTGGAGGCATTATGGATACAGTGTCAGGAAATAAGAAGGTTATGGATAAATGGACAGACATTATAAGTGAGAGCAGTCTGTTTAAAGGTGTTGAAAAAAATGAAACTGCGGCTATGATAAAATGTCTTGATGTAAGGTTTGAAAAGGTGGATAAAGGTCAGTATGTGCTGCATGATGGTGATACTGTTGAACGAATAGGAATGGTTATTGAGGGAGAGGTGAGCATTGAGCAGGAGGATTACTGGGGAAACAGGCATATTATGGCATATGCCAAAGCAGGAGATATATTTGGTGAAGCATATGCATGCAGCAATAATAAGGTATGTAATGTAAGTGTTGTTGCTATGAAAGCCGGGACAATCGCTTATCTAGATACATACAGGGTAATAACTGTGTGCAGCGAATCGTGCCAGTTCCATAATAAGCTGATAAGAAACCTTATGTATATGCTGGCTGACAGATGTGTAAATATGAATGAAAAAATTACACATATGTCAAAAAGGACGACAAGGGATAAGATTTTATCATATCTTTCATCGCAGTCTAACAGAAGTGGCAGTAATGAGTTCGATATTCCATTTAACAGACAGCAGCTTGCAGATTATCTGTCAGTCGACCGCAGTGCTATGTCATCTGAGCTGGGGAGGATGCAGGAGGAAGGGCTTATTATATATAAGAAAAATCATTTTAAGCTGTTATAATTGTTGATATATTGTAAATGGTCTGACAACAATACTCCAGCTTACAAACCTGAACCTACGTTATCGAACTCTTTAGTTCTGCATTACATGACTATTCGTTCGTTAGGTCATTTAAAAGTAGATGTCTGCTTCATAGCTGTTTCTTTTTTATATTAATTGTATGATAATAATTAATGGAAAATTATGAAATTATAAAATACTATTTTTGCATCTGTACGTAAAGTATATACAGACAGAGGAAAATTATGTAATGATAAAATGGTATTAATTAAGAAGAAATGTCCATTATGAGGTTAATATATTTAAGTAATAACACTGATTATAACCATAATATTAAGCTGATATTATACAATTTTACATTTTATTATGTATAAAAATGAATGATATGGTAAATACTGTTAGTATCATTTTTAAATATATACACATTTATTGTACAAAACTAAAAACAACAAAAAAATGTATTGAAATATATTAATTTGGGTGTTAACATAATCGTGCGAGTGATAGTTAAGAAATTAACAGATTCGCTTATATTTTTACAGAAGTTTGTATACAATGTACAACTCATTATGCAATTTAACAGTTAATTTTTTAAGGAGGAACCAATAAAATGGTAAATTTTGATCAGTGGAACGGTTTCAAAGGCAGACTTTGGAAAGAAGAGATCAACGTAAGAGATTTCGTTCAGAACAATTACAAGCCATATGATGGAGATGAAAGTTTCCTTGAAGGACCTACAGAAGCTACTAACAAGCTTTGGGGCAGACTTCAGGAGTTACAGAAGGAAGAAAGAGCTAAGGGCGGCGTACTTGATATGGAAACAAAAGTTGTTGCTGGTCTTACAGCTTATGGTCCTGGATATATAGATGAATCTATGAAGGAGCTTGAACAGGTAGTTGGTCTTCAGACAGATAAGCCACTTAAGAGAGCATTTATGCCTTATGGTGGTATCAAGATGGCAGAAGAATCATGCAAGAACTATGGTTATGAACCAGATCCAGAACTTCATAAGATCTTCACAGAATATCATAAGACACACAATCAGGGTGTTTTTGATGCTTATACACCAGAGATGAGAAAGGCTCGTCACAGCCACATCATCACAGGTCTTCCAGATACTTATGGACGTGGACGTATCGTAGGTGACTACAGAAGAGTTGCTCTTTACGGTATCGACTTCCTTATGGAAGAAAAGAAGAAGGATCACGCTAACTGTGGTTGTGGAACAATGACAGATGACGTTATCCGTTTAAGAGAAGAAATATCTGATCAGTACAAGGCACTTGCAGGTATGAAGAAGATGGCTGAAAGCTATGGTTATGATATCAGCAAGCCAGCTACTAACGCTAAGGAAGCTGTTCAGTGGTTATACTTTGGATATCTTGCAGCTATCAAGACACAGAATGGTGCTGCTATGTCTGTAGGTCGTGTATCTACATTCCTTGATATCTATATTCAGAGAGACCTTGAAGCTGGTACTCTTACAGAGAAGGAAGCTCAGGAGCTTATCGATCATTTCGTTATGAAGTGTAGAATGGTTAAGTTCGCAAGAATTACATCATACAACGAATTATTCTCAGGAGATCCTACATGGGCTACTCTTGAAGTTGGTGGTACAGGTATCGATGGACGTTCAATGGTTACAAAGAACGACTTTAGATTCCTTCATACACTTGAAAACATGGGACCTTCACCAGAACCAAACCTTACAGTACTTTACTCTTCAAGACTTCCAGAAAACTTCAAGAAGTATGCTGCTAAGATT